>ERZ778025.179-NODE-179-length-193500-cov-115.786451_pt1:0-192500 | contig 193500 bp, 150 predicted proteins | sample MGYA00375755_ERZ778025 | MGnify/ENA primary metagenome ERZ778025 (study PRJEB29350, sample SAMN05389825) | bioreactor metagenome | isolation source: Thiocyanate bioreactor | place: South Africa: University of Cape Town | collected 2014-03-17 ...
CGATATTGAATCGCTTATCCGGGTGTCCGAGAAGCAGGGGCAGGATCAGGGTTTCCTGCGCCGCCTGATCGACAAGGTCCGCGGCTATTCTGACGATTGAACCGATCGCCGCTGAAATCCGATACGGAATTTCACCGGCGGATCGGTCGTTGTCGCGTCACGATTACGGCGCCGCCTTGCCGTCGCGAATGAACTGCTCCACGCGCTGGTCCAGCAACGGCAGCGGCACGGAGCCCAGCGACAGCACGGCGTCGTGGAAGGCGCGCAGGTCGAAGCGCGGGCCGAGTTCGCGTTCGGCCTTGGCGCGCAGTTCGCGGATGCGCAGTTCGCCGAGCTTGTAGCTCAGTGCCTGGCCGGGCCACGAGATGTAGCGGTCGACTTCGGTCGTGATTTCGTGCTCGGACAGCGCGGAGTTGTCGCGCAGCAGGGCCAGTGCCTGTTCGCGCGTCCAGCCCTTGGCGTGGATGCCGGTGTCGATGACGAGGCGGCAGGCGCGCCACATTTCGTAGGTCAGGCGGCCGAACTGTTCGTACGGCGTCTCGTAGATACCCATTTCGACGCCGAGGTGTTCGGCATACAGCGCCCAGCCTTCGCCGAAGGCGGAGATGTAGCTGTAGCGGCGGAACGGCGGCTGTTCGCCCTGTTCGGCGGCGAGCGCACCCTGCAGGTGGTGGCCCGGCACGGCTTCGTGCAGGGTCAGCGCCGGCAATGCATACAGCGGCCGCGCTTCGAGCTTCCAGGTATTCACCCAGTAGAAGCCCGCGCCCTTGCCGCCGGCCGGTGCCGGGCTGTAGCGCCCGGTGGTGTAGTAGGGCGCGATCGCGGCCGGCACCGGCGCGACGCCGTAGGGCAGGCGCGGCAGCATGCCGAAGTACTTCGGCAGTTCGCCGTCGATGCGCTTGGCGATGTAGCTCGCATGCATGAGCAGCTCGCGCGGCGTCTTCGCGTAGAACTGCGGGTCGTTGCGCAGGAAGGTCAGGAACGCGGCGAAGTCGCCGTCGAACTTGGCGTCCTTCATGACCGTTTCCATCTCGGCGCGGATGCGCGCGACTTCCTTGAGGCCGATCTCGTGGATCTGCTCGGGTGTCAGATCCACGGTCGTGTATTCCCGGATCTGCTGCTGGTAATAGGCCTTGCCGTCGGGCAGTGCATACGCGCCGAGGGTCTTGCGCGCCTTCGGCACGTATTCGCCGACGAAGTAATTCAGCAGCTTGGCATAGGCCGGCACGACCTTTTCGCGGATGACCTTCTCGCCGTCGCGGCGCAGCGCGGCGGCGTCTTCGGCGCTGATGGTCGCCGGGAATTTGGTGAACGGCGCATAGAACGGGTTCGTCGCGATGTCGCTGTTCTCGGCGATGTTGCGCAGCGGCCCGTCGCGGCCCTGCAGCACGACCTGCGGCAGGGTCATGCCGATCTTGACGCCCTGCTTGAGCAGCGCGATGTGCTCGTCGAAATAGGCCGGGATCGCGCCGAGGCGGCCGAGGTAGCTGTCATAGTCCTTGCGCGTCGCGAACGGATGCGAGTCGGGCATCTGGATCAGGTCGGCGTAGAAGCTCGAATCCGACGTCATCGGCAGCAGATAGCCGCGCACGCGGATGCCGCCGATCGAATTGGCCAGCTGCTCGCGATAGATCGCGTAGTCGACCTGGCGTGCCGCACTGAGCTCCGACACCGGAATGGTTTCGAGCTCGCGCTGGAAGGCTTCGAGATCCTTGAGCCGGCGCAGCTGGCTCGCCTCGTCGACATGTCCGAGCTCGCCGTCGCGCTCGTGATTGCCGACATAGGTCGCGAACTGCGGATATTGCTGCTGACGCCAGGCCCATTCACGCTCATACAGCGCCGTGAAACGTGCGTCGGTGGAAGCGGTGTCGGCGAGTGCGGACCCGCTCAGGACGAGGGCCAGCAAGGCAGCAACGAAACGATAGGCGGGCATGGGTTTCCTCCAGGGCAACCGGCCAAGGCTAGCCCAACCGCGCCGCGGCTACCCCTGCATAAGGTTTGGAGCGGACTCTTGCTACGCTGGCGGCCTGCCCCAACGTCGCCCCGATGGATACGACCGCCGCCATCCCGCCCCGCGACACGCCGCAGCTCAAGCGCGCCGCCTGGTTTGCCCTGGCCTTCGTCGCCGTGCTCTGGCTCGTGAAGCTCGTCGAGCTCGCGAGCGGCCTGGATTTGACCGATTTCGGCGTACGGCCGCTGGAATCCTACGGATTGCTCGGCATCCTGACGTCGCCGCTGGTGCATGCCTCGTTCGAGCACCTGATCATGAACAGCGTACCGCTGCTCGTGCTGCTCACCCTGGCGCGCTTCAACTACCCCAGCGGTTCCTGGCGCGCCTTCATCTTCATCTGGCTGGTCGGCGGCCTGGGACTGTGGCTGATCGGCCGGCCCTCCTGGCACATCGGCGCGAGCGGCGTGACCCACGGACTGATGTTCTACCTGTTCGTGCTCGGCCTGCTGCGGCGCGACCGCTACGCGATCGCGGTCGCGATGATCGTGTTCTTTCTCTACGGCGGGATGGTCGTCACCGTGCTGCCGCGCGAGGCGCACGTGTCCTGGGAAGCGCATCTGAGCGGCGCGCTGGCCGGCACGATCGCGGCATTCCTCTGGCGGAGGCGCGATCCGCCGGCCGTGTTGCCGCGGCCGAGCTGGGAGCTCGAAGAGGAAGCCGCCGCCGCGGCCAAGGAGGCCGATGCGGCGACCTACGAACTGCCGCGGCCGGCCCAGGTGCCCGTGCTCTGGCACCGGGTGCCCGACGAGCGCGGCGTCATCCTCGAATTTCCGCGTCGGCGGCATGACGATGAACCGCCGCCGACCCTGCACTGAGGCGGTGACGACCTGCGGTAACGGCGCCTCGCCGCTGCCCGCGGTGCGACCCGGCGAACTGCGTCCCGCGCTGCGCCGCAACGCAGCGGCCCTATTCGTGGCGTTTCTGGCGGCCCTGCTCGCTGCCTGCGGCGCGGTGCCGCGACTGCCGCAGGGCGTCTACGTCTGGCAGCGCGTCTGGGATCCGGCGCTGAGCGCGGCGGTCGCCGCGACGCCGGCGTTCGGGAGTTCGCTGCGCGTGCTCGCCCTGCAGCTCGGGCCCGGCGAACAGCGCGTCGAACCCGAGCCCGACTGGGATGCGCTGCGCTGGACGGGACTGCCGGTCACCCTGGTCGTGCGCATCGACGGCAGCCGCGGCGATCTCGCGACACGGCTGCCGCAACCGCAGCAGACGCTGAACGCGCTGCTCGATCGCTGGCGCGAACACGGCATTGCCCCGGCCAATCTGGAGATCGACTACGACTGCGCCACGGCGCAGCTGGCCGCGTACGCGCAATGGCTGGCGGCGCTGCGAGCGGGCCTGCCGGCGGGAATCCGGTTGTCGATCACGGCCTTGCCGGCCTGGCGTGGAGCAGCGGAGCTGGACGGGGTGCTCGCGACCGTCGATCTGAGCGTGCTGCAGGTGCATGCGGTGCGCAGCCCGGCGCAGGGCCTGTTCGATGCGACGCTGGCGCGGCGCTGGGTCGCCGACTGGTCGCGGCGCAGCGGTGCACGGCCGTTCCTCGTCGCATTGCCGGCCTACGGCGCTCGGCTCAAGCTCGACGGGGACGGTGCCGTGATCGCGGTCGAAAGCGAGCAGCGTCTCGCGCAGCGCAGTGCCGACACGCGCGAGCTCGTCGTCGATCCGCAGGAGGTCGCTGCGCTGATCGCCACGCTCGAAGCGCAGCGCTACGCCAACCTTGCCGGCTTCGTCTGGTTTCGTCTGCCGCGCGACGGCGACGAACGCGCCTGGTCGCTGCGCACCTTGCGCGCGGTTGCCACGGCTCAGCCGCTGCGTGCCGAACTGCGCGTCGCCGTGACGCCGCAGCCCGGCGGCGCGCTGGATCTGTCCGTGCACAGCGACGGCACCCTGGATGCGCCGTTGCCGTGGCAGTTGCGCGTGCATGGCGACTGCGGTGTCGGCGATGGCGCCAACGGCTACGCACTGTTGCGTGAAAACGGTTTGCTGCTGCAGCGGCAACGCGGTGACGCGCCCGTGCTGCGTGCCGGCACCAGCCGCCGCATAGGCTGGCTGCGCTGTGTCGATCCGGCCGCGGTGCGCGTCACGCCGGAGTGAACCGGTGGACGCCGCCTACAGCGGCAGCGCCCCGGTCTGCTTGACCGTGCGCAGCACGAAGCTCGAATTGACGTCGGCGACGCCGGAATCGTTGAGCAGGCGGTCGAGCAGGAAGCGCGAGAAATGGTCCAGATCCTCGACGACCACATGCAGCAGATAGTCCATGTCGCCGGTCAGCGCATGGCAGGCGACGACTTCGCGCGACTCGCCGACGCGGCGGATGAAATGCTCGATGGACTCGGCGTCGTGGCGTTGCAGCTGCACACGCACGAAGGCCTGCAGACCCAGGCCGACCGCGCGCGGCTCCACCCGCGCGCCGTAGCCGCTGATCACGCCGGACTGCTCCAGCCGCTGCACACGGCGCAGGCAGGCCGAGGCGGACAGGCTGATCCGGTCGGCCAGCTCGGCGTTCGTGATGCGGCCGTCCTGCTGCAGCACTTCCAGGATGCGCAGGTCGGTGCGGTCCAGCTCGGCGTCCGCCATGAAATTGCTCAGCAGAGGGGAATGACGACCGAATATTGTGTCAGCAGGGCCATATCCCGCAACAAAGCAAGCCTGTTGCGCGATGCAGGATCTACACTGCCGGCGTCGCGCAGATCCCTGCGCCCAGCGGAGCAAGCCGTGCAGTCCGTCGCCCAGAAGGTCGAACATCAGCTCACCGACAAGGGCTATGTGCCCGTCTACACCACGCGTGTGATCGAGCAGCCCTGGGACAGCTACACGGCCGAGGATCACCGCACCTGGGCGACCCTGTTCCAGCGTCAGCGCGAGCTGCTGGTCGGCCGCGCAGCTCAGGAATTCCTCGACAACCAGCAGCGCTTCGGCATGTCGGCCGACGCGATTCCGAAATTCCAGGACCTCAATCACGTGCTGCGCGCGGCCACCGGCTGGGAGCTCATCGGCGTCGAGGGACTGCTGCCCGAGCTGACCTTCTTCGAGCATCTGGCCGCGCGGCGTTTTCCGGTGACCTGGTGGATACGCAAGCCCGGGCAGCTGGACTACCTGTCCGAGCCCGACCTGTTCCACGACCTGTTCGGCCACGTGCCGCTGCTGCTGAATCCGGTCTTCGCCGACTACATGCAGGCCTACGGCGCCGGCGGCGTCAAGGCCGCGGCGATCGGGCCCGAGGCGCTGGTCAACCTGACGCGGCTGTACTGGTACACGGTCGAGTTCGGCCTGATCAACACCGACCAGGGCCTGCGTATCTACGGCGCCGGCATCGTCAGTTCCAAGGGCGAGTCGATCTACAGCCTCGAATCGGCGGCGCCGAATCGTATCGGTTTCGATCTCGAACGCGTGATGTGTACGCGCTACCGCATCGACACCTACCAGAAGACCTATTTCGTCATCGACAGCTACGAACAGCTCATGGAAGCGACGCGGCCGGACTTCACGCCGCTGTACGCGCGCCTCGCGCAGCTACCCTCGCAGGCCGCCGGCGACGTACTGGCCAGCGACCGCGTGTTCCAGCGCGGCAGCGGCGAGGGCTGGCTCAACGACGGCGACGTCTGAGGGGCTGCGACAGACTGCCCGGCATCACGGCGCCGGATCGCCGACCGGATCGTCGCCGCGTTCCTCTGCCTTCGCCGCAGAGTGACGCGAGTGGAGGGACAGGGCGAGGGTCTGAAGCGCGGCGTCGATGAATACCGCAGAGCGCGGGACGACAAGGCCAGCGGGGATTTTTCCCGGAAACGATCGGCGTGCCGGCAGGCTGCGCCGGCGGCGGACTTCAGCGCGTGTTCCAGCGCCAGTGGGCGCGGCGGCCGAGGCGCGGCCAGCGCAGCGCGCCGGCGGCGAGATTGAGCACGGCCGCGGCGATCACGAGCGCGACCGAAGGCAGGTCGGCGACGTTCCAGATCGACCCTTCATAGCCGGCGACCGTGGCCAGGGTCGACGCCAGCAGTGCCGTGCCCGGCACCAGTTGCAACACCCAGCGCCGCCACGACCATTGCTGACGCGCGTCGCGGCTGCGCCACCAGAACGGGCCGACCAGCATCGGAAATACCAGGCCCACCGTCGCGGCCCACGGAAACCACAGGCCCAGCGGCGAAGCCAGCAGCACGAGCTCGGCCCCCGCTGCGCCGACGACGCAGGCGAACGCCGCATCGAAGCGCCGCGCATGGCCGGCTTCGGCACGGCTCCAGGCCGCCGCGCAGGCAAAGCCGGCGGCGGACAGGCAGAGCAGGGCGAGCAGCAGGAGGGTGGCCATGGGGGCCAGCTTCGCTGCGGTCGATGACAGTCCGGCGACAGCCGGGCGACGCTTTGGTGTCGGTTGCGCGGACTGCGCGGACAGTCGTCGGATGACCGCGGCCCTCCATCCGTGCGTCGCTCCCTAGAACGACCCGCGATTCTTCCCCTGCCACGGCCGATAGAACTCGCGGATCCGTGCGATGTCGGCGTCGCGGTCGTCGGTCAGCTCGAACACCGGACCTATGCCGATGGTTTTATCGGGATAGTGGAAATAGACCGTGAGCACCGGCACGCCGGCTTCGCGGGCGATCTGCCAGAAGCCGGATTTCCATTTGGTCACGGCCTTGCGCGTGCCTTCGGCGGCGATGCCGAGCCAGAGCCGGTCGTTCGCGGCGAAGCGATCGACCATCTGTTCGACGACGCCGTGGGCGGCGCTGCGTTCGATCGGAATGCCGCCGAGGCGGCGCAGCAGCCAGCCCAGCGGGCCGCGGAACAGTTCGCGCTTGGCCATGAACGAGGCATTCAGGCCGACGGCGACCTTGAACATGAGTCCCCAGACGCCGTCCCACCAGGACGAGTGCGGCGCCGCGACGAATACGAGCTTGGGAATGTCGGGGAACTGGCCGACGAGCTTCCAGCCGCACAGCCGCAGCAGGCGGCCGAACACGCAGCGCACGAGGTTGGGCGGCGCCAGCGGCATCTGCGCCGGCAGCTGGCCGGTGTAGGGCAGATAGGCGGGCTTGTTCACTCGTCCTTCCACTGCTTGCTGCGGCCGCGCTTGTGCGCGGAGCGGGTCTTCTTTTCCTGCAGCCGGCGTTCCTGCGAGCCCTTGCTCGGCTTGGTCGCGATGCGTTTCTTCGCGACCACGGTAGCGGCGCGGATGATCTCGGCCAGACGCAGACGCGCGTCCTCGCGATTGCGGCCCTGGTCGCGGAAGCGGCTCGCCGAAATCACGAGCACGCCCTCGTCGGTCAGACGCCGGTCGCGCCGGGCCAGCAGGCGCTCGCGCACCGCGTCGGGCAGCGACGGCGAGTTGGCCACGTCGAAACGCAGCTCCACCGCGCTGGCGACCTTGTTGACGTTCTGCCCGCCGGGACCGGACGAGCGCACGAAGCTCTCGTGCAGTTCGTCGTCGGCAATGCGGATCTGCGGCGTGACTTCGAGCATGGCGCGCCCTCAGTCGCGGAAGTTTTCGTACTGCAGCGGCATCTCCACGTCGCTCTTGCGCAGCAGCGCGATGGCCAGCTGCAGGTCGTCGCGCTTCTTGCCGGTCACGCGCAGCTGGTCGCCCTGGATCTGCGCCTGCGCCTTGATGCCCGAATCCTTGAGCAGCTTGACCAGCTTCTTGGCCAGGGCCTGATCCACGCCCTGCTTGAGCGTGGCCTTCTGCCGTGCGGCCGACAGGTTGACCTCGGGGTCGGCGAACTCCGCGCAGCGGATGTCGATGCCGCGCGCGGCCAGGCGCTGCAGCAGGATTTCCTGCATCTGCTTGAGGCGGAATTCGGCGTCGGCCCTGAGCGTGACCACGCTCTCGGCCAGCTCGAAACGGGCGTTGGCGCCGCGGAAGTCGAAGCGCTTGTCGAGTTCGCGGTTGGCCTGATCGACCGCATTGGCGACTTCGTGCGGATCGAGCCTGGAAACGATATCGAAGGAGGGCATGGGGCGGGATTGTAGCCGGGCCGCGGCCGGCGCGGTCCTGCCGAAAGCCAGCCGTCGGCGACGTTGCAGCGCACCAGAAGGCCCGGCCGAAGCAGCGGACAGCCGGATGGCCGGCGCGGATTCTCCGCGACCCTGGGTAAACTGCGCCGATGCCGTCGCGCCGGGGAAGGGCCGCATGGTGCAACCGCCAGCCAGACTGACCGACCGCCGCCGCAGGGCCGGTGTCGCCGTGTTCTGCACCCTGATCGGTGCCGCCGTCGCCGCCGGACTGGCCCTGCGGCCCGTCGCCGTGCCGACGATCGCGGCGTCGGTCGCACCGGCACCGGCCGCGCCGCCGGCCACAGTGTTGTCGCCACACGACAGTCCGGCGCCGGCGATTGCCGCAACTGCACCGGTGGCGCCGTTCGCACCGCTGGAACGGCTGCCGGCCGGCGCGTCGGTCCGGCTGCCGCTGCGGCCCGACGAAGCGCGCCGCTTCGCGCTGCCGGAACACAGCACGCCGCTGCGTCTGCGCATCGTCGAGCAGGGTGTCGACGTCACCGCCGAACTCGTCGCCGGATCCGCCCGGCTGCAATTCAGCGAGAACGACCTGCTGCGCCGCGGCGAGCACCGCCTCGCGCTGGCCGAGAGTCCCGCAGCGCTGGAACTGCAGCTGCGCGGGCCGCCCAAGGGTTCACCCGACGGCACGATCGAGCTGTCACTGGAGCTACTGACGCCGGCCGCGGCGGCCGAGCCGCGCTTCCAGCTCGATCTGGCCGAGACCGAACTTGCGCAGCGCGTGGCCGATCGCAAGCGCAATCGCGAACCGGCCACGGTCGACTTCGCCGCGGAGCTTTGCGCGAAGCGGCTGTCGCTGCAGGACGACGACGGCTATCTGCGCTGCGTCAGCCTGCAGGAGCGTCTGCTCGGCCGGCAGGCCCAGCGCACGGCGGCGATTGCGCTGATCGAGCGCGCGCTGCCGGTCTGGCGGCGGCGCGGCGATCCCCACGGCCTGGCCACGGCGCTGAACAATCTCGGCATGCACCACTACCACAGCGGCGATCCGGCGGCGGCCATGGCGCCGCTGCGCCGCGCATTGACCGTACTCGCCGGCGTCGACGATCCGGTGTTGCTCGCAACCGTCCGCGGCAACCTCTGTCTCACCGGCGAACCACGCGCGAGCAGCGCCGAGATGCGCCGCTGCAACGAACAGGCGCTGGCGCTGTCGCGCGCCAGCGGCGACGGACCGCGCATCGCCACGGCGCTGAACAATCTCGGCGGCACCTATTGGCAGCTCGGTGAAACCGATCGCGCCGAAGACTATTTCGAACAGGCAGTCGCCGCCTGGAAAGCGATCGACGCCTCGCGCCGCAGCGGCGACGCGTTGAACAATCTGGCGCTCGTGCAGTTCGGGCGCGGCCGCCTGTCCGACGCGGCGCGTGGCTTCGAGCGCGCGCGCATCGCCTATGACGACGACACGCGCGGACTCGCGCGCGCGCTACGCAACCAGGGCGGCGTACAGCTGCTGCTCGGCGAGACGGCGCTGGCCGTCGATCTGCTGCAGCGTGCGCTGGAGCTCGTGCGCGGCCAGAATCGGCCCGACCAGACCATCGCGTCGCTCGGCCGCCTGGCCGAGGCGCAGCTCGCCGACGCCCAGGTCGCGCAGGCGCGCGCGTCGATCGAGCAGGCAGTCACCGAAGCACAGCAGGCCGGCGGCCGGCCCGAGCTGCTGGTCGACAGCCAGCTGCGCGCGGCGCGCATCTATCGCCGCAGCGGCGCGCCGGAGCAGGCTCTGGCCGCGGCGCAAGTGGCCTACGACGCCAGTGCAGGCCTCGAACGCGGCAAGCTGCACGATCTCGCCGGGATCGAACTGGCTCATGCGCAGCTGCAGCGGGGCGATGCGGCACTGGCCCGGCGGCTGACCGAGTCGGCGCTGAAATCGCGTCAGCTCACGCCGCTGCAGCGCATCGAGGCGCAGACCCTGCGTGCCGGCGCATTGCGTGCGCAGGGCGGCCGGCGCACGGCCGAAGCGGCCTACCGCCAGGCCATCGCCGAAGTCGACGAGGCTGGTTCCTACGTCTACGACCTGGAGCAGCGCGCGACATTTCTGGCCAGCCAGCGCGACGCGCAGGTCGGCCTGCTGACCTTGCTGATGGAAGATCTCGATGCAGCCGGCCGGCCGCGTCGTGCGGCCGATGCACTGGCGCTCAGCGAACGCTTCCGCGCGCGCAGCCTGCGGGCCCGCCTCGACGCGATGCCGCTGCCGGCGGCCACCGACGCCGGCGCCGAGTCGCAGCGCGAGCGCGCGCAGGCCCAGCTCTCGGCGCTCGCGCTCAATCGCTGGAAGCTGCAGGACAATCCAGGCTCCGACCAGCTGCGCCGGCGCATCGAAGCCGACATCCGTGCCGCCGAAGCCACCTTGCGCTCGCTCGACTCGACCGCGGCGCCCGATCCGGCGGCGACCGTCGCCGGCGTGTCGCTGGCCCAGCTGCAGCGTGCGTTGCCCGAGAACACGAGTCTCGTCGTCTATCGCACCCTGCCGCAGGTCAGCTATGCCTGGGTCGTGCAGCGCGGTGCATTCCACTCGACGCAGCTGGCTGCGCAGGACGTACTCGCCGCCCGCGTGCAGGAAGCCCGTGCCAGCCTCGGTGCGGGCGGCGCGCCGCCCGGCGCGGACTGGCGCCAGGCGTTGAGCGATGCCTGTGCCGCGATCTGGCAGCCGATCGCGGCACAGGTCGATACGTCGCGCGTTCTCGTCGTCGGCGACACCGCGCTCGACGGCCTGCCGTTCGCGGCTCTGCGCTGCGGCGAGACGCCGAGCTATCTGCTCGAGCATCACGAGATCGCATTGCTGCCGGCCACCTGGCTGTTGCTGCGGCCGCCGTTGCGCGAGCTGCGTGCGGACTTCGCCGCCTTGCTGGTCGGCGATCCGGTCTATGCGCGCGACGATCCGCGGCTGGGTCTGGCGCCGCTCGCGCCGGTACCGGATGCGCCGCGGCGCGACGGTCCCGGCCGCCTGCGCGGCAGCGGCGAAGAAATACGCCGCGTGCGCGAACGCCTCGGCGCCGAGCACAGCACCCTGCTCGCGGGCTTCGACGCGTCGATGGCGAAGCTGCGGTCCAGCACGATGGAAAAATACGACATAGTCCATTTCGCCACCCACGGCACGGGCGACCGCGGCGGCGCCAGCGGTTCCGGCCTCGTGCTGTCGCTGTTCGATGCGCAGGGAAACGGCATCGATGGATTCCTGTCGGCGCGTCGCATCGGCGCAAGCCGACTGCCTGCCGCGCTGGTCGTGCTCGGCGCCTGCGACACCGCGACCGGACGCGCCGTGCAGGACGAAGGCACGTTCGGCGTCGCCTACGCGTTCCTGCAGGCTGGCGCGCGTCACGTCGTGGCGACCCTGTGGCCGGTCGACGATGCGGCCATGCCCGAACTCATGGACCGCTTCTACGCCGATCCGCGTCTCGCCGCGGAACATCCCGCGCGTGCCCTGCTGCAGGCGCAGCGCGCGCTGCTGCAGCAATACCCCGCCGCCAATCCGGCGCTGTGGGCCGGCGTCGCCGTCTGGGGCTGGTAACCGGCCAGGTGAGATGTTGCGCGTACTGCGGGCAGTAGGTTCCTGTCCCACAGGCAGTGCGTGGAAATTCCGGACGGATTTCGACGCGACACCCGACACGATCGGTGACGGCCGCAGCGCGGCAGCGCAGGTTTGCGCAATGCCGCGGCCGCCCGGCCGCTGCGCCTGACTGCGGGACGATCATCCGCCCGCCGCAGGCGCGTCCTGCGGCAGCCAACCATCGAGCAGTCAACAAGGGGGCCTCATGGCACTGACCACGTTCGCGAACAAGATTTTCAAGATCAACCATGCCGTCGGTTATCCGATGATCGTCTGCGCCGAGCAGTACGACGAGGTGGAAATCGTCCTCGTCGACAACCCGCTGACCGGCAAGAAGGTCCTCGATTCGATCAAGCTCACGAGCACGAATGCCGCTTCCGAATACGTGGACGTCTGGAAGAACGCGACCGGCCTCGCCTACGACGTGTTGCTCGACCAGATCACCGGCTTCATCGTGACCAAGGCGGAGTTCGACGCGCCCAACAACAAGTACCTCTACGTCGACCGCAAGTTCTGCATGAGCCTGTCGGGCGATCCCGGCGAGCGGCTCACGCGGCTCAACTGCTACGTCAGCAAGCGTCTGACCTCCGGCGGCACCGATCCGGACGACGGCAGCTGGGCCGGCGACGTCGACTGAGCGGCCGGGCGCAGGCGGACCTGGCGACGCCTGCGCTTTCCGGAAAAACAGGGGATGGTCATGAACCCGTCGATCCGAGCGGATTTCGCGTCCGCGATGCTGTTTTTTCTGCTGTGCAGCGGCATGGCGGCGGCCTGGGCCGGTTCGATGCCCGCGGTGTTCGTCGCGCCGACTTTATACGGCCCGCCCGATCCGCGCGTCGAGCTGGCCGCCGCCGGCAAGCCGGCGGTGCATGACGCGAGCAGCTGCCGCCGTCCGCCCGACTACATCGTCGAAACGGCGGACAAGGCCGCAGCCCAGTCGCTCGCGCAGAACTACCGCGATCTGTTTCATGCCGAGCGCGCCGGTGTGCGTGTGCTGCTGCGCAGCCGTGCGGGCGACGAGGCGCAGCAGCGCGAACTGGAGCGGCTGGCCAACGACCCGAACTACCGGGTCGTGAAGGAAGCGCGTTTCGAACTCGACGGCCCGCGCGAACCGGATCCCTTGCAGCCGCAGAACGCCAGGCTCTGGGATGCCATCCACGTGCCGCCGCCGTGGCTGCAGCAGCAGGGCGAGCCGGTCAACGTGGCCGTGATCGACGGCCTCGTGCGCAGCGATCATCCCGATCTGCCCGAGGTCGTGCAGATCGTGCCGCGTCTGCGCGACGAGGACGGCAAATGCGAGGGCGGCGATTGCTGTCCCCAGGCCGAGGGTTTGCCCGGCTTCTGGCACGCCACGCGTGTCGCCGGCCTGATCGGCGCGCGTCGCGACAATGGCCTGGGCATGGCCGGCCTCGCGCCGGTGCGCCACATCGTCTCGATCAACGCGTCGCTCGACGAATGCATCGGCGAATTCAGCCTGGCCGCGGCGCTGCACTGCGCGATCGACTACCGCGACGCCGACGGCGGCCGCGTGCGCGTCGCGAACATCAGCATGGGCAGCAAGGACATGCTGGCCACGCACGCGCTGACCAACGCCATGCAGCGGGCACTCAACGAGGATCTGCTGGTCGTCGCCAGCGCCGGCAACGAGGACGACAACATCGACATGATGACGCGCTGGCCCGGCTCGTCCAACGGCGCGAACGTGCTCACGGTCGAAGCGCGCGACTACGAAGGCCGGGCGATGGCCGGGATCAACATCGGCTTCGGCACCATCGACATCGCCGCGCCCGCGCCGATGTCCTACGGCAAGAGCCTGTGCACGACGAACATGCCGGAATCGGGCAGCGAAGCCTGCAGCGGCGACTACGGCGTGTTCGAGCGGACATCGGCCGCCGCCGCCGTGGTCAGCGGCGCCGCGGCGCTGGTCTGGAGCGACAAGCGCTTCGCCGGCTGCAGCGCGCGGCAGATGAGCCGGCTGCTGCAGGCCAGCGGCAGCCATTGCATCCGCGGCCACAGCTACAGCAAGAACAAGGAATTCGATATCTGCCAGCTCGATCTGGCGTTCCTGTCGGCCTGCGATACCAGCGAGCTGCAGGCGCTATGTGCCGACAAGGAGGGCCGCTAGCGGCTGCGCGCGTGCCGCGGCCAGCGCCGCGTCCCAGCCGAACGCGGCGAGCACCCGCTGCCAGCTCGCATCCAGCGGCGCTTCGATGCAGAGCCGCTCGCCGCCGGCCGGATGGGTGAATTCCAGCCGCCAGGCATGCAGCAGCAGGCGATGCATGGACCAATGGATGCGGAACAGGCGGTTGTGATCGCCGCGGCCGTGCGTGGTGTCGCCGATCAGATGGTGCGAGGCATGCGCGAAATGACGCCGGATCTGCTGGTAGCGGCCGGTTTCCGGCTGCACCGCGAGCAGCGAATAGCGCTGCTGCGGATAGCGTCCCATCTCGATCGGCAGCTCGATCGTGGCGAGGCGGCGCCAGCACGTACGCGCCTCGCGCCGCGGCCCCTTGAGGCTGGCGCCGCTGAGCGGATGGTCGATGCAGCCTTCATCGTCCGGCCAGCCGCGCACTACGGCGAGGTATTCCTTGACGACCTTGCGGTCCATGAGCTGCTGGCCGAGTTCGGCGGCGATCTCGCGCGAGCGTGCGACCAACAGCACGCCGCTCGTTGCGCGGTCCAGCCGGTGGGCCAGATACAACGTGCCGCCGACCTGGGCGCGCAGGCGGTCGATCAGATAGTCGTCGTCGGCACCGACAAGCTGACTGCGGTGCACGGCGATGCCGGGCGGCTTGTCGACGGCGACCAGCGCCTCGTCGACGTGGAGCAGATTCAGCAGCGACACCGGTTCAGCGCGCCGCCGGCACGCCCATCTCGGCGAGCAGCCAGTGCGCCGGATAGACCTTGTCCATGAGCCAGCGCAGATAGCGCAGGTCGACGTGCACGGCGCGCTTGTAGCGCGGATCGAACCACCAGCTCGCGCTGACCGATTCCCAGTTGCTGTCGAAGTTCAGGCCGATCAGTTCGCCGCGCGCGTTGAGCACCGGCGAACCGGAATTGCCGCCGGTGGTGTCGAGATTGGTCAGGAAATCCACCGTCTGCGTGCCGAGCGCCGCGTCGGCCGTATCGCCGAAATCGCCCTTGGCGATGGCTGCGAGCAGCAGCGCCGGCGCGTTGAACGGCTCCTCGCCGGTGTTCTTCTCGACGATGCCGGCGACCGTGGTGACCGGGCTGTAGATCACGCCGTCGCGCGGGCTGAAGCCGGTCACGCGCCCGTAGCTCACGCGCAGGGTCTGGTTCGCGTCGGGAAACAGCGGCCGCTGCTGCTCGCGGTACCAGCTCTTGAGTGCGGCCATGTAAGCCGGGCGCAGGCGCAGCAGCTCGCCCTCGCGCTGCTTGCGCTGCTGTTCCAGGCGCAGCAAGGTCGGCTGCAGGCGCGCGGCCAGCGCGAGCAGGGCGTCGTCGTTCGCGCGCACCGCGGCCGGCTCGGCCTGCAGCTGGCTCAGGCGGAAGCTTTCGTCGCCCAGCCGCGTGGCGCCGTAGAGCCGCGCGAGCGCAGTCCTGGCGGTGGCCTCGTCGCTGCCGAACACGGCATCGAGCTCGGCCAGATGCTGCGCCGGCGGCAGCGCGCGGTAGCGGCGCAGCAGTTCCAGCAGCAGCGCCTGCTCGGTCGCCGCGTCGTAGCGGCGCTGTACCTGGCGCAGCTGTGCCTCGATGAGGTTTTCGTCACGGCGCTGATAGCCGGCTTCGCGCTGCGCGTCGGGCTTGCCGCGTTCTAGCGCGAGGCGCTGCAGGGTCACGGCCGCGCGCAGCAGCTGCGTCTGGGTCAGCACCAGGTTCAGCAGCAGATCGCGTTCGCGCGTGGCCGAAGCGTCCTGCAGCAGGGTTTCGATCGCGGCTATGCGCGCCAGGGTCTCGCCGCTGTCGAGACAGCGGCGGCCCTTGGCGCAGCGGCCTTCGCCGCGGCCGTCGTGGTGCAGCCAGGCCAGCATGGCCTGTTCCGCTTCGGCGCGCTTGCGCTTGGCGTCGCTGCGCAGCAGCCCGGCCAGTTCGCCGCGGAAGCGCTTGCTGTTGTTCTTGAAGCTGGCGAGCTGGCTGGCATAGCGGACTGCTACGTCCGCGTCGCGCGTGCCTTCGCGCTCGATGATCGCGATCAGCGCGTCCAGCGCGTCGCTGCTCGCAGCCAGGCCCCAGTCGATGCGTTCGGCGAATTCGCTGGCCAGGCGATGGCGGTAGGTAATGCCCGGATAGCCGGCCAGCATCGCGAAATCGCCGTCCCTGGGACCGTCGCGGCTGATCGTCAGATGCGCCGGCGGCGCGTACGGGCGATTGCCGGCGGCGTAGTCGGCCGGCTGGCCGTCGGCACCGACGTAGGCGCGCAGCAGGGTGAAATCGCCGCTGTGCCGCGGCCACATGAAATTGTCGATCTCGTCGCCGTACTTGCCGATCGCGCCGGGCGGCGCATAGACCAGGCGCACGTCGCGCAGTTCGAGCTGGCCGATGCGGTAGAACTCGGCGCCGTAGTCCATGTTGGCGACGCTGCAGCGGCGGCCGGGCACGGCTTCGCATTCGGCGACGATGGCCTTGCTGGCCGCGTCGACGGCATCGAAATAGGCCAGACCCTTCTTGCCCGCGGCGGCGGCCAGCACGCGATCGGTCACGCGGTCGAAGGATTCGGTCACCAGCACGCGGAAATCGGGACTGCCGCGCAGCTCGCCGGCCCGGTCGGCCGCGGCGAAGCCCTGTTCGAGCAGGTTGCGATCGGGCTTGCTGTTGTACTGGATCACGCCGTAGGCGACGTGGTGGTTGGTCAGCAGCAGGCCCTGTCCGGACACGAACGCGCCGGTACCGCCGCCGGCCTTGACCACGGCGGCCAGCGGCGCGGCGGTCAGGTCGGCCAGCACCGCCGGATCGGCCTCGTAGCCGGCCGCACGCAGCTGCGGCGTGAGCTCGGGCAGTTGCTCGGCCATCCACATGCCTTCGTCGGCCGCGGCGGGCAGGGCCAGGCACAGGCCGAGAACGGCGGCGAGACGGCGGCGTGGTGCAGGCATGGCAGTGTCCGGAACGAGGGCGGTCCGCAACCATAGCAACCGGCGGCCCGGGGCCGGTAGTGCGATCGGCCGTGCGGCGGCGTTCCGTCCGCCCTTGCGCGCCGCAGCCCCGTGCCCCATGTCTGCCCGACGGAATGCCGCAACCGACGGCCACTGCGCATGGTCTGCGCGGTATCGCCTACACTTCTGCCGACAGCGCATCGGGCGACGGGGAGGTCGCAGTGAGCCGATTCATCTGCGTCGTACCCGTGAAGGGACGCGCCGGTTTCGACGCCAATGCCGGGCCTGCCGCATTCGCGGCGCCGGACCTTGCATGCAGCGCTCGGGCAGCGGGTGCCGCGGGCCGGGGAGTCCAGTCGTGAACGTCCACAAGATCAGTCGCGGCGATCTCGAATCGCTGGTCAACTTCAGCGCGCACGAACGCACGGTGCATGAAGTCCTGCGTGCGGTGCTGGTCGACCCGCTGCGGCGCCTGCGCTTCTTCGGCCGCTACGCGAGCTGGAACGGCCTGTTCGGTTCCGGCGTCGCGGCGCTGGCCGGCAAGATAGGCCGCTCGCGCCGGCTGTTCCTCGATGCGGACGAGCCGATCCAGGCGCTGGCCGATCGCAGCGTCTACATCGCCAGCTATTTCTTCGAGGCCGCACGCGACGAGTTCGACGACCACGAGTCGGCGCACCGCGATACTCATCGCTGCCTGGCCCAGGCGCTGCTCAAGGGGCTCATCGAGATCGAGGCGCCGCATCTGCCGGCACTGGCCGACCGCCGCGGCATCAATGCCCTGCTGGTCGAGCCGGACTGGCTGGCCGAACTGAACACGCGCGTCGCGCGCGGCTACGGCGTGACGGCGGCCGACGATCTGCCGGCCATCTTCCATGGGATCGGCTACCACCTCGGTTCGGAACTGCTGGCCGATCGCGAGTTCTCCATCATCGACGAGACCCTGCGTCATGCGGCGCCGGCGCTGGTGCAGGAACTGCAGGCTCGCCGCATCGCGATCGCCGGCCAGGAACATCTCGCCTACCAGTGGATCGCCAGTCATGCCGGCGATACGGCGGAGGCCGATCGTTTCGACACGGCGACGGAGGGGGCGCGACTGGCGCTGCGCTTCACCGCCGAGGCCGACCACGCCGCGCTGAAGCAGGAACTGACCCGCGGCTTCATCGCATTCGCGCAGGACCACCGCCGTTTCTTCGAACTCGTGAACACCTGACCTGCGGCGGGCAGCCGCCGGATTCCCGCTTTCGCATCTGCAACGGAGACCCGTGCACCATGGCCAGCATCAATTTCTTCGACCGACTCGGCAATCTCTGGCGCGGCTTCGTGTCGCTGTGGATCGCCGACGTGGAAAAGAAGCATCCGGAGATCGCCTACGAGAATGCGATCAACAGCCTGGTCGCCAAGTACACCAAGCTCAAGGGGGCGACGGCTTCGATCATCCGCCGCCGCGACGAGATCGAACAGCGCGTCGAGAACGAGCGCCAGACCCTGGCCGGCATCGCGCGCGACCTCGACGCGGCGCTGGCGACGAACCAGGACGACCTGGCCCTGGTGCTGCTGCAGAAGAAGACCGCGGTCGAGGCCGAGCTGACCGGCCTGGCGCACGAGGCCGAGCAGGCCAAGGTCGACGCCGACGACGCGAAGAACGCGCTGCTCGCGGTCAAGAGCGAGATCGACAAGCTCAAGGCCGAGCGCGACCGCATGCTGGCCAAGATGCAGAGCGCCCAGGCGCGCATCCAGATCCAGTCGCAGCTCGACGGCCTGTCGGTCGAGGCCGACGTGCAGGCGCTGGACAAGGTCCGCGACCACATCAAGAACACGATCTCCGAAGCCAATCTCGGCAAGGAACTGCGCGACTCCGACCTGGACGTGCGCCTGGAGAAGCTGCGCCAGCAGTCCGGTGCGATCACGGCGCGTGCGCAGCTCGACGAACTCAAGCGCCAGCGTGCCTCCCAGGCGGCCGCCGGCAAGCAGATGTAAGGACGCCGCATGGCCGCTGCCCGAGCTGCCGCGGCGCTGCCGCGGTGGGCCGAAACCATACGGCGCAAGTACATCGGCGGCGAGGCGTCGATGTTCATCCTGCACCGCAACGTGTTTGACGAGATCCTGCACGGCGGCGAGCGGTATTCGCTGATCGACTTCCTGTCCGAGGTGCTGCTCAGGGACAACAAGGACACCATCATCGTCTACGACCCCTCGGCCGGCGTGCGCTACGCCAAGCGCACGAGCACCCTGGACACCGAGCCGGTGCGGCCGAACCGCGCGCCCGAGGACGCGCTGGCCGACATCGAGAACGAGATACTGCTGCGCCACAGCGCGGCGCTGATCGTCAGCTACGCCGGCAGCATCGCGCCGACCGGGGAGGAAAATTTCCTCGCCCATGCCGACCGCATGGCAGCGATACGCCTGCATCGCTGGTCCTTGAGCCCGGAGCTCGAAAGCCGGGACAACGTGGTGTTCCTGCTCAGCGAATCGCTGGCCGAGCTCAACACCAAGCTCGTCGCGAATCCGCGCGTGGCGGCGATCGAGATCCCGCTGCCCGACCTCGACGAGCGTGCCGCGGTCATCCGCAGGGTCGACCCGGCCATGGACGAGGACAATGTGGCGCGTCTGGCCGAGCACAGCGCCGGCCTGCGCGCGGTGCAGATTGCCCAGCTGCTGACGCCGCGGTCCACCGACAATGCGCTCGGCGAGGGCGAGCGGCTGCTGCTGATCCGGTCCCTGCTGGGTTCCAGCGCCGATGCCGAGCAGCGCGCCGTCAAGCTCGCCGCCATCACGCGCGGCATGGATACCGACGAGATCCGCCATCTGATCAACCCCGATCACCCGCTGCCCGAAACCGACGCCGGCGATCCGTATGCCGAGGTCATCGAGCTCGTGCATCGGCGCAAGCGCGAGATCATCGAGAAGGAATGCGCCGGCCTGATCGAGTTCGTCGACGCGCGCTACGGTCTCGACGCCGTCGGCGGCAACGACGGCATCAAGCAGGAACTGCAGCAGATCGCCGCGGCGATCCGCAGCGGCGACCGCCACCGCGTGCCCATGGGCCTGCTGTTCGTCGGCCCGATGGGAACCGGCAAGACCTTCATCGCCAAGGCCTTCGTCAAGGCGTCGGGCCTCAGCGCCGTCACCCTGAAGAACTTCCGCTCCAAGTGGGTCGGCTCGACCGAGGCCAACCTCGAGAAAGTCCTCGGCATGGTCAAGGCGCTCGGGCCCATCATCCTGATCATCGACGAGGGCGACCGCAGCTTCGGCAGCCAGTCCGAGGACAGCGACGGCGGCACGTCCTCGCGCGTGATCGCGCGGCTCAAGGAATTCATGAGCGAGCCGGACAACCGCGGGCAGGTGCTGTTCATCCTGATGACGAACCGGCCCGACAAGCTCGACGTCGACATCAAGCGCGCCGGCCGCATCGACCGCAAGATTCCGTTCTTCTATCCCGACACGCCCGAGGACGTCGAAGCCGTCCTGCGTGCGATCTTCGCGCGCTACAAGCTCGGCGACGCGATCGACTGGCCCGCCGCGCGCGCTGCGACGAGCGCGAAGCTGGTCGGCTGTTCCAATGCCGACCTCGAAGCGGTCTGTCTGCTCGCGCTGAACTTCGCCGGCGAGGGCAGCACGGTGGATCAGGCCTGCTTCGAGCATGCCGTCGCCGACTACGTGCCGGCGCGCGACACCGGCATGCTCGAATACATGGAAATGCTGGCCGTGTTCGAGGCCTCGCGCCGCAGCCTGCTGCCGCAGCGCTACCGCGACCTGAGCCAGGACGATTTCAACCGTCGCCTGCGCGAGCTCAAGCGCGAGCTGAGGATCTGATTCGGTACCCGCCGCGCGAGCAGGACCGGTATCGACGAGCTGTGTGGAAAATGCTGCACGATATACCGATCCGCCCTCCGGGCGGCCCGGACGCAGAGGTAAATCATGAGCCGGAGCCGACCATGAACGCGACACCGACGACCACGCTGGAACTCCATCATCTGCAGGCCATCGTGCGTGCGATGCACGACATCGCGCAGACCGACGGCGTGCACGACGCCGAGCGTGTGATGCTGCGCGGATTCTACGAATCCTGCCAGCGTGACGCCGCGGCGCTGGCCTCGTTCGACGACCTCGTCGCGATGCCGTTCGATCTGGCCGCCGCGGTCGAGGATTTCCGCCATCCGGCGCAGAAGCTCGCGCTGCTGCATTCCTGCCTGCTGCTCGCCCATGCGGACGGCGAATACTCCTCGGCCGAGCGCAGCAAGGTGCAGGCGTTCGCCGACGCGCTGCACGTGCCTGCCGACGAACTGCGCCGCATCGAGGAAGGCGTGACCGACTATCTGCTGCAGCAGATTTCGCGCATCAGCAATACCGATGCGCTGCGGGAAGTCGCCAGGGAGCTGCAGGGCTAGCGCGGTCGATGCACGCCGGCCGCGGTGCGCGGGCTCACGCCGCGCTAACCGTGCCTGCGCCGTAATGTGTTCCCCCAACCACAAGACGAGGAGATGCGCATGAAGAAGACCGGATCGGCGGAGTGGAAGGGCAGCATCCGCGAAGGCGGCGGCACGATCTCGACCGAGACCGGTGTGCTGCGCGACGCGCCCTACGGCTTCAAGTCGCGTTTCGAGGAAGGCCCCGGCACCAATCCCGAAGAGCTCATCGGCGCGGCGCATGCGGCCTGCTTCTCGATGGCGCTGTCCAACATCCTCGGCCAGAGCGGCCTGACCGCCGACAGCATCCGCACCCGCGCCGAGGTCAGCCTGATCAAGACCGATGCGGGCTTCACGATCAATGCCGTGCATCTGGTCGTCAACGCGAAAGTCCCCGGCACCGACGCGGCCGCGTTCGCCGAACTCGCCGGCAAGGCCAAGGCCGGCTGTCCGGTCTCGCGCGTGCTCAATGCCGAGATCACGATGGACGCGACCCTGGATCCCTGAGCTGTCTGAACGTCGCCGCGGCTGACGGCGCAGCGCCGGTCTGCCGCGGTGTTCAGTGTCCCAGCGCCAGCTCTTTCTGCAGAAACGCCTTGGCCGCGCGGGTGTCGCGCTTGATCGTCGGTTCCGATACGCCGAGCAGCTCGGCGATGTCCTTCACTTCGAGCCCGGCGAAGAAGCGCATCTCGATGACGGTGACCAGGCGCTCGTCCAGTGCGGCGAGCTTTTCCAGCGCGCGGTCCATGCCGACCAGCTGCTCGGCCTGTTCGTCCACCGGCAGCGGCAGCCCTTCCAGCGCATCGAGTTCGACGTGCTCGGCGCCGGCGCCGCGGCGTTCGGCCAGGCGCGCACGGGCGTAGTCGATGACGACCTGGCGCATCGCGCGCGCCGCGGTCGCGAAGAAGTGCTTGCGATTCTCGTAGCGGCCGCCGTCGCGGTCGAACAGCTTGAGATAGGCCTCGTTGACCAGGGCACGCGTGTTCAGCGTGTCGCCGCGCCGGTGCCGCGCGAGCTCGGCCCGCGCGATACGCAGCAGATCGTCGTAGACCAGGTTCAGCGCCTTGTCGCGCTCGTCCGGGTTGCGATTGGCCGCGGCGATGTGCGCGGTGATCTCGTTGTCGTTCATGCGCTGCTCCCCGGAAACCGACGCTGCGGCCGTCAAGGCCGCCGACCCTGCTGCGCCGTTTTACCACGCCCGTGCCGGACCGCTGCGTGCCGGCGCGCACACGGGCGGTCCGAATGATCCCTGGCTCGTTGCGGCAGCGTACGTGGAGATGCGCGCGCCATCCCATCCCCACTGACGGAGTACATCAAATGAAACGTTGCCTGATCACCCTGACCCTGCTGGCCGCCGCCTGTACTGCCGGAGCGGCGGAAATTCCCGCGCCGGCCCCGGCGGGCCCTGTGCTCAACGGTCTGAGCCTCAACGGCCTGTCGCTGAACGGCAGCGCGGCCGACGGCCTGAGCCCGGCCGGTCCCGTGCTCAACGGCGTGGCACTGAACGGCTGGAACCTCAACGGCACGCGCTTCAACGGCATCAACTTCAATGGTGTCGAGCTCAACGACTTCCGGCTCAACGGCGTGGCGCTGAACGGCTGGAGCCTCAATGGCACGCGCTTCAACGGCATGCGCATGAACGGCATGCGCATGAACGGCTTCGCCGGGGCCGGCACGCTGGCGCCGGACTGGTCGGCCGTGCCGCTGCACGCCGTGCACGTGCGCCTCTCGGCCGGTCGCTGAGCATGTTCCGGCTCGCGCTCGCAGTGTTGCTGGGCCTGGCCGGGCTTGCCCCGGCCTCGGCCCAGCCGGCCGCCGCGGCGACCGAACCGGCGCAGCGGCTGGCCGTCGACGGCACGCAGTTCGTGCTGTATCGCAGCGACGGCCGCGTGCTGCGCAGCGCGGATCTGGTCGGCGCCGAGCTCGATCTCGGCGGCGGCGAGCAGCTGCGCATCGACGCAGTGCGGGCGGATCCGGACAGCCGCGGCGGCGAAGTGCTGCTGCACCGCTTCAGCCGGCGCAGCGGCGACGGCCCGTGGCTGGAGGTCTGCGAAGCCGACCGCGAAGGACATCGCGAAGGCTTTCCGGTTCCCGGCCGCTTTACCGGCGCGCACTACGAGCGCGACGGCGCGCACTTCGCGCTGACCTGCACCGGCGGCGCCCAGGCCAAGTGCGTGCGCTGGGGCTACCGGCCCTGGGCGCAGTCGCACGACGGCCGGGATCTGGCCGGACTCTATGCGGCCTGCGTGCGCATGGTCCGCGCCGACTACTGCGGCGACGGCACGGCGACCACGCGCGACGGCATGGCCATCGACGTCTACGACCGTCACGGCGTGCAGCAGCCGACCGACGACGCGAGCTTCCGCTTCGAGGCCGGCTGGACCGCCGACGGCGCGGTCTGCGTCAACCACGTTCGCGTGCCGGAGAACCTGGATCTCGAAACGTTGGCGAAGCGCTGCCCGCGGCTGAAGTCCGCGCTCGGCGCGAGCTGCGATGAAGCCGCTGCGATCGCGGCCGGCGCCGTTGTGCTGAACCGGTCTCACTGACCGAGATTGCGCCGCCGCGCTGCCAAAAAAAGACCTGGAAAAGCGGTGCATGGGATCTCCGGCCGTGAGACGGGCGGCGGCTATCCTGTTGCTGCGTTGGAGTCAATGTGCTTTTGTGGCAAAAGCAAATTTGTCGCAAGATATGTGTATTCAGCGCGCGCCTGAGTCGACGCAGGCGTTTTCAGGCCGGGTGCCGCCGGCGTCCGGCCGTCCAGTTCCAGGCCCGCAGCCGCGGGTTCCAATCCAATCGGAGAGACTACATGAAAGCACCGCTCATCCTGGCTGCCGTCGGCAGCGTTCTGCTCAGCGCGCAGGCGATGGCCGCGACCTATGGCGCCGGCTGTCCGTCGTGTACCGGTGGCCCGTCCGGCACCGTGTGGCTGCAGGCCGCGGCCGACGTTTCGTACGCGAACTTCGCCGCGGTCAACGACACCATCGTGCTCTGCAAGGACAATGGTTCGGGCACGGCCATCGTCGCCGACTACACCGTCGTCTACGCGCCGTCCCACCCGGGCACCACGGCGCCGGGCGACGTCAGCTGGAACTACACGCAGGGCAACGTCGGCGTGACCTGCGCCGACCTCGGCTACTGATGACCTGCGACACCCGGGCTGTCATTCCGAGCCAGGACGGCATCGCGATGGCACGCGGGTTCCTGATGCCTCGCAGCGCGCAGGCCTTGCGGATCCCGTTCTCCCCCTGACCGGGTAGCCAACGCCGGCGGCGCTTCGCGCCGCCGGCACTCGGCCGTACGCAGTCCGCCACGGTCGCCGCATGCCTCAACTCAAGGCGTTGTCGACGGCCTGCCGCAACAGTTCGGTCGCCTTGCGCAGCACGGGGCCGGCCAGCGCATCGTTCCAGAACGCGTCGAATGGCGCCTCGCCGAAATACAGGCCGTCGGACACCACGAAGCTCAACCGCACGTGGCCCAGTGCCGGCGGTGGCAGACGCGCCTGGTCCCACGGGCCTATGCGGTCGACGATGTCCTGCGCCAGCGCGACCAGATCCAGTGCGGCTGCTTCGGCCGGATGGCCGCGGCCTTCGAAGAACACGATCTTGCTGCTCTGGTTCAGATAGCGCACGCCGCCGTCGGCGAACGCGGCCAGCACGTCGAGGCCATGATCCTGCGGCACTTCGACGACGACGCCGAGCAGTTCGCGGGCCGGAACCGTTTCTCCGGCATCGCGCAGCCGATGGAAGGCCAGCGCGCGGAAGCGGCTGTCGCCGCCGCGGTCCGCCGCGATGCGGCGCAGCGCATCCCGATCCGGCGAGTCCGCCCGCAAGGCCGCCCAGGGGCCCCTGCCGTGGGCGTCGGCGCTGAAGGCGGCGAGGTTGTCGCAGAACAGCAGGTTGTAGAGCAGGTCGGCGCGTTCCTCGGCGTAGGGCGTATGGAACACGGAAGGCGGCGGCTTCGTGACGGTCATGCGGCACTCCGGTCGGCCGGCGCAGTGCCGGCATCGTCGCGGGGAACGAAGCCGCGCGGCGAAAACGAACCGTGCGGCCGGGTTCAGTCCAGCCGCGGATAGCGCTGCCACAGCGTCTCGAACTGGCCGCCGAAGCAGCGCACGAGATAGGCGTCGCGGCTGACGACGAGGTTCTCGTCGTTGCTCATGCTCGCGCTGCGCGTCCAGTTGAAGCTGCCGTTGGCCAGCAGGCTCGCATCGAACACGGCGAACTTGTGGTGCATGTGCGCCGGGCCGCGGTCGAGGCGGATCTCGATGCCGGCCTCGGCCAGTTGCGCGATGTCGCTGCCGGCGTCGAAGCGCTTGTCGTCGTCGCTGATGATGCGCACGCGTACGCCGCGCCGGTGCGCATCGAGCACGGCTTCGGACAGGCGGTCGTCGGCCAGGGTGAACACGCAGATGTCGAGCTGCCGGCGCGCCGCCGCACAGAGTTCGCGCAGCTTGCGCAGGCAGGCGTCGCCCGGCGTGAAATAGGCGCTGTGCGCGGCGGCGGCGCTCATGGACGACAGGTCCAGGGTCTTGACCACCTGTTCCAGCCAGCGCAGCAGGGGCAGGGCCTGCGCCGGCTGCGCCTGGATCTGCTCGCGCGCGATCGCGAAGGCCGCGTTGCGCAGGCGGCGCAGCTGTTCGGCGCTGACCTGCGCGCCGGTTTCGCGCAGGTCGAAACGCTCCTCGTCGTCGAGGCGGAAGTCAGCCGCACTGGCGCGCAGCGCCTGATCCAACTGCTCGAAATCCATGCCTGCTCTCCGGGGACGTGTCACCGGATTGTCGCCATGCGGCCGCGCCCGGCAAGTCGGCCGCTTCAGGTATCTCGATCTGAGCTGGACAGGCATCGAGCCGGAACGGTCGCGCGGCGCGTGCTGCACCGCGGTTTCAGCTGCGCCGGCTCGCGGTCCAGAAACAGACGGTGCCGGCGATCGCCATGAGCCACGACGTCCACGGCACGCCGAGCAGGCGCGCGGCATTGCCGTCGAGCGCATAGAGCAGCACGGCCGACAGGATCAGCGTTGCGCCGAGGGCCAGCGGCACGATCTGCGCGCGGCTGGCCCTGGCGTCGGCGTGCAGGTTGCGCAGGTCTTCGGAATGCACGCGCATCTCGATGCCGCCGCTGGTGGCCTTCTGCAGATAGTCGTGCAGCAGCTGGGGCATGTCGGGCGCGGCGGCCAGCCACTCGGGTACGCGCCGCTTCAGCGCTTTCCAGATCGCAGCCGGGCCGTGGCGATCGCGCCAGAGCCGCTCGAGCACGGGCTTGGCCACGGCCCAGATGTCGATCTTGGGATCGAGCTGGCGGCCTATGCCCTCGATGTTGAGCAGGGTCTTCTGCAGCAGGATCAGCTGCGGCTGTATCGTCAGCTCGTAGCGGCGCGCGGTCTGGAAGATCTTGACCAGCACCTCGCCGAGCGAGATCTCGCTGAGCGGCCGCGTGAAATACGGTTCGCAGACTGCGCGCGTGGCCGCCTCGAGTTCGTCGATGCGCGTGGTAGACGGCATCCAGCCTGCCTGCACGTGCAGCTGGGCGATGCGCCGGTAGTCCTGGTTGAACAGCGCGATGAAATTTTCCGCGAGCCAGTACTGGTCGGCTTCGGGCAGCGAACCCATGATGCCGAAGTCGATCGCGATGAAGCGCGGCTCGGTCGGGCGCGACGGATCGACCCAGATGTTGCCGGCATGGGCGTCGGCGTGAAAGAAGTTGTCGCGGAACACCTGGGTGTAGAACAGCTGCACGCCTTTCTGCGCGACCTTGACCCGGTCGATGCCGGCCGCATCGAGCGCGGCGATGTCGTCGGCCGGAATGCCGCGCACGCGTTCGAGGGTCAGCACCGTTTCGCGCGAATGGCTCCAGTACACCTCGGGCACGTAGAGATCGGGCGAGTCGCGGAAATTGCGCCGCAGCAGACAGGCGTTGGCGCCCTCGCGTTGCAGGTCGAGTTCGTTGACCAGCGTGGTCTCGATCTCGGCGACGACTTCGCGCGGGCGGATCTTGTCGGCGTTCGGATGGAAGCGTTCGGCCAGGCGGGCGAAGTCGTGCAGCAGCGCGATGTCGGCGGCAATGCGCTTGCCGATGCCGGGGCGCAATACCTTGATCACGACTTCGCGGCCGTCCTTGAGCTGCGCCGCGTGCACCTGGGCGATCGAGGCCGATGCCAGCGGCGTCTCGTCGAACGCCGCATACAGCTCCATGATCGGTGCGCCCAGCGCCTGTTCGATCTGCTTGCGCGCGAGGTCGCCGGGAAACGGCGGCACCTGGTCCTGCAGCAGGGTCAGCTCGTCGGCGATGTCCGGCGGCAGCAGGTCGCGCCGCGTCGACAGGATCTGGCCGAACTTGACGAAGATCGGCCCGAGCTCGGCCAGGGCCATGCGCAGACGCGCGCCGCGGCTCAGGCTGGCGATGTCGGCCGAGGGCCGGCCGAACATGCCGCGCACCCATTTGAGCGGCCGGAACAGATGCACGGCTTCGACGAAGTCGTCGAGACGATAGCGCAGCAGTACGCGGGCGATGCCGATCAGGCGCGGCACGCTGGTCAGCGGCGTCATGCGCGCCGGCCTGACGCGGCCAGACGCGCGATGCGCGACTGCAGGCGTTCGCTGCGTTCGCGCAGCGCGTCGACGTCGTCGAGAAACTGGTCCATTTCGCCGCTCGCCACGAGCTCGCGGCTTTCCTCGCGCAGATAGTCGGCGCCGTCGCGCAGCAGGGCCTGGCTGCGCTCGCGCGCATAGGCGAGTGCGGCGGCGAAGCCCTGCGCGATCTTCACGCCGATCACGTCGCCGAACACGCGCGCGAAGGCTTCCTCGAAATCCGGCCGGTAGCGGCTGGCGATCTTCTCCAGCCGGCGCGCGAGTTCGGCATCGCCGGCGATCTCGATCTTGCCGGGCGCCAGCGTCGCATCGTCGCCGCGGCGCAGGGCCAGCGCGAGCAGGCTGCCCGGAGTGGCCGCGACACGCAGCGCGCTGTCGCCGGCGGCGGCCGGGCCGACTTCGAGCCGGTCGCCGGCGACGGCCAGGCGCAGGGCCAGCGGCGTGTTGGTGAAATCAATGCGCAGCGCGCGGCCGTCGAGGCGGCGCAGCTGGGCGCGGGTGTCCGGGTCCAGTGTGAGCGCGCGGTTCAGCACGCCTTGCAGCAGGCGGCCGAGCAGGGACAGGACGGGATTGGGCAGGCGTGGCGAGGTCATGAGACCGCCGATTCTACGTGAGCCGCCGCAGCGCCTGCGTCAGTCTGCCGCGACGGCCGCCTGCAGCCGCGCCACGTGGGTCGCCAGCGCCGCGCGCAGCGCATCGGGCTGGACGATGCGGAAATCGAACGGCAGCCGCGCAAGCTCGCCGGCGAACCAGTCCAGGCTGTCGGTGCGCGTGCGCAGCAGTACGCCGTCGGCGCGCGCCTCGAACACGCCGAAGTTGCCCAGCTGCTCGGCCTGCACGCCGGCCAGGTCGGTCTGCAGCAGTACCTCGACGGCGATCGCACGCGGCAGGTTGGCGAGGCTCAGTTCCAGCTGCGCAGCCGCGTCGAAATTGGCCGGGCGGCCGAAGCTCTGGTCGATCGGCGTGACGCTGACGATGCGGTCGAGACGGAACGAGCGCAGGTCCCGGCGCAGGTGGCAGTGGCCCAGCGCATACCAGCGGCCGCCGCGCCAGGTCAGGCCGTAGGTGTCGAAGTCGCGCCGGCTGGTCGCGCCGTCGGCGGCGCGGTATTCCAGGCGTACGCGGCGCTGGCTCTGCGCCGCGGTGCTGAGCTGCAGCAGTGCGGCGGTGTCGGTCGCGGCCGGCGCCTGGCTCAGGTCCAGCGTGACGGTCTCGGCCACCGCGCGCACGCGCCGCTGCAGCACTGCCGGCATCACGCGTTCCAGCTTGGCCAGCGCGCTGGCCACGGCCGGCGCGGCGTCGGCCAGGCCGAGGCTGCGCGCGGCAAGCAGACCCAGCGACAGGGCCAGCGCCTCGTCGTCGCCGAACATCAGCGGCGGCAGCTTGAAGCCCGGAACCAGCGAATAGGCGCCGTAGCGGCCGCGCTCGGCGGTGATCGGTATGCCGATGTCCTCGAGCACGCGGATATAGCGCCGCGTCGTGCGCACGTCGACCTGCAGGCGCCGGGCCAGCTCGCTGCCGCTGAGCCGGCCGTGGGCCTGCAGCAGTTCGAGGACGGTCAGCACGCGGGACGCGGGATGGCTCATGCGACGACCAGGACTCCGGAATCCGGCGCGACCGGCAGGCCGCGCAACGATCCTAAGCTTAGGCCCAATCAGGGCCGGTTCCGCCCTCATTCGAGCGCTGACCGTCCGTTCGAAATGATCAGGTCGCTACGCTCAATCAGGGCAGGTTTCGCCCGTATTCGCCGCGATCCTGCGCGCCAGACCGGGAGCGGGGATGCACGATGGCCATACGCGCAGTGGCAGGAATGTTGTGGGTGGCCGGGACGGCGGCGGTTCTCGCTGCCCCGGCGTGGGCGCCGGCCGAGGAGGCGTCGCCGATGGCGCCGGTAGCCGGCGCAGGCATTGCGGCACTGCCGTTGCGGGTCGTCATGGTCGCCGGTGCTGCGGGGCCGCGGCCGGCCGCGGGGTTCCCATGCAGTCGCTGACCCAGCTCTGGCTGTTCTTCCTCGTCGTGCTGGCCGTGGTGCTGCTGCCAGGCATGGACATGGCCTATGTCGCCGGCAGTTCCCTGGTCGGCGGCCGGCGCCAGGGGCTGCTCGCGCTGACCGGCATCGTCGCCGGCGGCATCTGCCATGTCGTCGCCGCGGCGCTGGGCATCGGCCTGCTGCTCAAACTCGTGCCGGGCCTGTTCAACGCGGTGCTGCTGGCCGGCGCGGCGTATCTGGCCTGGATCGCCGCGTCGCTGCTGCGCAGCCGCAGTGCCGCGGCACTGCAGGCCGATGCGCCGCGGCTGACTCCGCGCGCGGCCGTGCTGCGCGGCGCATTGACCTCGCTACTGAATCCCAAGGCCTATCTGTTCATGCTCGCGGTGTTTCCGCAGTTCATCGACCCGCAGCGCGGGCCGGTCTGGCTGCAGGCGCTGGTGCTGTGGCTGATCATCGCGGCGACCCAGGCCCTGGTCTACGGGCCGCTGGCATTGGCCGCGGCCGGTGCGCGGCAGTGGCTGGCGCAGCGGCCGTCGGCCGGGCAGATCCTGAATCGCGCGGTCGGTGCCGTGCTGCTGCTGACGGCGCTGTGGACCGCGGCGGCCGGCTGGCGCGCGGGCTGAGCGTGCCGCGCCGGTCGCGGCAGCGCCGCGAGGTTCAGCCCTTGCGCTGCTGCATGCGCTGGCGCGCCAGGAACTCGCCGACGCGGGCCAGGCCCTCGTTCGTGCTGACGCGCGGCGCGTAGCCGAGATCGCGGCGCGCTGCGGCGATATTGAACCAGTGCGCCGTCGACAGCTGTTCGACGATGAAGCGGGTCAGGGGCGGCTCGGACTTGAGCCGCAGCAGTTTCCAGACGCGCTCGAGGTTGGCGCCGACGAAGCGCGCGAAGTCCACCGAGATGCGGCGTTCTTCGGGCGGCAGGCCGGCGGCCTTGAGCAGCGCGTTGATCATCGCGTCCTGGTTGACCGGTTCGCCCTGCGTGATGAAGTAGGCCTTGCCGGCGACCGGCGAGCCTGGCTGCAGCCGGTCCAGGGCGAGCACGTGCGCCTCGGCGGCGTTGTCCACATAGACCGTGTCGATCTTCTTCGGCACGTCGCCGATATGGCGCAGGCGGCCCCTGGTCGAGCGGTCGATGATGCGCGGCAGCAGGTGCGGATCGCCGGGTCCCCAGATCAGGTGCGGACGCAGCGCGACCGTCGCCAGCTGCGGCGAGTTCGCCGCGAGCACGCGCTGCTCCGCGCGTGCCTTGGTCTGCGGATAGGCAGCGAGGAAATGCGTCGCGTATGGCGCCGATTCGTTGACCCCGTTCAGGTCCTTGCCGTCGTGAACGACACTCGGGCTGGAGGTGTAGACCAGGCGCGTTATGCGGTGGATCTCGCAGGCGGCCAGCACGTTGTCGGTGCCGCGCACGTTGATCTCGTAGTACTCGCTGAGCGGCCCCCAGGCGCCGGCCTTGGCCGCCGTGTGCACGATCGCGTCGCAGCCTTCGGCCGCGGCCGCGACGAGGTCGAGGTTGCGCAGGTCGCCGAGCTGCTGCTCGACACCCAGCGCAGTGAGTTCGGGGTAGTCATGGCGGTTGAACGCGCGCACTGCATGGCCGCGCGCGACGAGCTGCTTGCAGACGGCCTTGCCGAGAAAGCCGCCGCCGCCGGTTACGAGTACTTTCATGACGCCTTCCCGTGTCGATGGAGTCCGCCGGTTCGCCCGTGCCGGCCGATCCGCGCCGGCAATGGGGCGCGGCGGATCGGGCCGCCGCGCCGCTGAGCCTCAGGGCGACTCGGCCAGATAGGTATACCCGGTCAGGCCGGTCTCCAGCACGGCCTCGAACTGCTGCGCGGCCTCTTCGCCGAGACCGGCCGCAGCGATCTTGTCGCGATAGGCCTGGCTCAGGGCGGCGAGGTCGTAGCCGACGTAGTCGAGCATGATGTCGCAGGAGTCGCCGCGCTTGAACTGCGACAGCTGCGGCTGGCCGGCATCGTCGATGTGCACGCTGACCGCATCGGTGTCGCCGAACAGGTTGTGGATGTCGCCGAGCGTCTCCTGATACGCGCCGACCATGAAGATGCCGAGGCGATAGGACTCGCCCGGACGCAGCTCGTGCAGCGGCAGGCTCACGTCGAGACCGTCCTCTTCGACGTACTGGTCGATGCGGCCGTCCGAATCGCAGGTCAGGTCGCCGATGACGCCGCGCCGCGTGGGTTCCTCGTCCAGCCGCGTCAGCGGCACGATCGGAAATACCTGGTCGATGGCCCAGACGTCGGGAATCGACTCGAACACCGAGAAGTTGACGAAGTACTTGTCGACCAGGCGCAGGTCGAGTTCGTCGATGGCCTGGCGATGCGCGCGTTCCTCGGGCTTGAGGCGGCGGCGCACGATCGTGACGATGGCGTAGAACAGGTCGTCCAGGCGCGCGCGGTCGGCCAGCGACAGCTGTCCGAGCGCGTACAGGGTCTGGCCTTCGGCGACGTGGTGCAGCGCTTCCTGGTACAGCTCCAGCAGCGGACGCTCGTCGAGCTCGGCATGGATCTCGCGCAGATGGCGCAGCACCGCCGGCTCGTTCGCGCGCTCGGGCGGAATCGCGCCGGTCGGCGCCTGTTCCACTTCGCTGACGTTGACGATGAGTACGGCGTGGTGCGCGGTCATCGCGCGGCCGGCTTCGGTGATCACGCGCGGCGCCTTCAGGCCGTGCTCGGCGCAGGCTTCGGCCAGTGGCTGCACGATGGTCGCGGCGTATTGCTCCAGGCCGTAGTTGATCGAGCAGAACGAGCGCGAGCGCGAGCCTTCGTAGTCCACGCCGAGACCGCCGCCGACGTCCATCGTCGCGATCGGCAGGCCCATCTTGGAAAGCTCGACGAAATAGCGCACCGCCTCGCGCATGCCGGCGGCGATGTCGCGCACGTTGCTGAGCTGCGAACCCATGTGGAAGTGCAGCAGCTTCAGCGTGTGATCGAGCTTGTGCCGGCGCAGCTCGTCGACGAGGTCGAGCACCTGGCGCGGAGTCAGGCCGAACTTGGCCTTGTCGCCGCCGGTGTTCTGCCATTTGCCGGCGCCGAGCGTGGCCAGACGCATGCGTACGCCGAGCAGCGGCTCCACGCCGAGCACGCGCGATTCCTCGATGACGTGAGCCAGTTCCGACGGCTTCTCGATGACGATGTAGATCTCCAGCCCGAGGCGCCGGCCGATCAGCGCGAGGCGGATGTACTCGCGATCCTTGTAGCCGTTGCAGATCACGGTGCTGCCGGGCCTGGCCAATGCGAGCACCGCCATGAGCTCGGGCTTGGAGCCGGCTTCCAGGCCGAAGCCGCGGTCGCCCTGGGCGGCGAGTTCGCCGGCCACGCCGCGCTGCTGGTTGGTCTTGATCGGGAATACCGCAGTGTAGCCGCCGGCATAGTCCCAGTCGGCCATGACCGTGGCGAAGGCCGCCTGCAGTCGCGCGCGGCGGTGGTGCAGGATGTCCGAGAAGCGCACGAGCAGCGGCAGCCGCGAACCCTGCGCCTGTGCCCGGGCGACGATTTCGTCCAGCGCCAGAGCCGGGCCGTCCGGCCCGCGCGGCTGCACGACCATGCGGCCCTGCGCATCGACATCGAAATAGCTTTCGCCCCAGTAGGGCACGGCGTAGCGCTGGCGCGCCTGTTCCACGTTCCACGCATTCGTCATTGAAGCGTTTCCTCAACTGTACGAGTGTGCGTCGCAGCGGCGGGGCCTGGACGAAAAACAGTGGCGAAAGCCACCTTCCCGACGGCCGGAAGCCTCGCACGCCGCGGGGCCGTAGGGCCGGACATTGTACCGACCCGAGGTCTAAGGTCGATGACGGCGGCGGACGCGACCAAAGCCAGCGGGGAACCGGTACAATCGCGCGCCCCGTCCGACCCTCCCCGAGCACAGCGCCATGTCCGAGACCTCCTGGTTCACCGAGCAGCACGAGCACTCCGGCTCGTCCATCGGTTTCCGCGTGAAAGAAAAGCTGCACGCGGAGAAGACGCCGTTCCAGACCATCGAGATCTACGACACGACGGACTGGGGCAAGCTCATGGTCATCGACGGCTGCATGATGGTCTCCACGCGCGACAATTTTCTCTATCACGAGATGATGTCGCACCCGGCGCTGTTCACCCATGCGCGGGCCAAGCGCGTCGTCATCATCGGCGGCGGCGACTGCGGCACCTTGCGCGAAGTGCTGCGCCACGACGAGGTCGAGAAGGCGATCCAGGTCGAGATCGACGAGCGCGTGACGCGCCTGGCCGAGAAGTATTTCCCCGAGCTCTGCGAAGCCAACAGCGATCCGCGCGCCGAGCTGCTGTTCATCGACGGCATCAAGTACATGGCCGACTGCGAGCCCGAGTCGCTGGACCTGATCATCGTCGACTCCACCGATCCGGTCGGTCCGGCCGAAGGCCTGTTCAACGCCGCGTTCTATTCGAGCTGCTACAAGGCGCTGCGCCACGGCGGCATCCTCGTGCAGCAGTCCGAATCGCCGCTGGTGCATCTGGACCTGATCAAGTCCATGCGCCTGGCCATGAAGAGCGCCGGCTTCCAGGCCGCCAAGACCCTGAGCTTCCCGCAGCCCTGCTATCCGACCGGCTGGTGGAGCTGCACGATGGTGCGCAAGGGCGCCGACCTCGCCGGCTTCCGCGAACGCGGCGCGGCGAGCAAGCAATTCCCGACGCGCTACTACAACGTCGACATGCACCGTGCAGCGCTGGCGCTGCCCGAGTTCGTGCGCGAAGCGCTCGGCGAATAAGCATCGGAAAACGATTCGGACGAGTGTCGTCGACATCGTCGGACGACGCTCGTTCCGGTGCGGTTTCGGCATGACGTTTACTCCGGTGCCCGCGACGCTCGCTCCGGTACTCCGGCAATGCGATCCCGTGAGGTTCACCCGCGCACTGCGTCTGCCGTACTGCGTGTTCCCAGGTTTGCGTCGACCGTCGGCAACGCGAGCATCCGGCCGCTGCGGATTCGTGGAGCTGCGAAGCGGAAAACCGAAGTCCGGCCAGTCCGCCAATCCACCCGTCGCGTCCGGTTGACGGTCGCCGGCACATTCCCTCTTTGGTCGTAGGCGTCGGGAAACCGGTCCGCGCGGCGCTAAGCTGCGCCGCCGGATTCCGCCCCGCCGTCGCTGCTCCGCGCCATGTCCGTCTTCGCCGCCTTCGCTTTCATCCTGTTGCTGATGGCCCTGGGCCGCTCCCTGGCCTGGCGCCGGCTCGTGCCCGACAGCGCGCCCGATGCGCTGAACATCGTCGTGCTCTATGTCTGCATGCCGGCGTCGATCCTGCTGCAGGTGCCCAAGCTGCAGTTCGCCTCGGCCGCGTTCGGCGTCGTGCTGGTGCCGTGGCTGTTGCTCGCGCTGAGCACCGCGCTCGTGCTCGGCGCGGCGCGCCTGCTGCGCCTGCAGCGGCCGGACACGGCCGTACTGCTGCTGGAAGTGCCGCTCGGCAACACCTCGTTTCTCGGCTATGCGCTGATTCCGGTGCTGGCGAGTCCCGCGGCGATGCCGTTCGCCGTGCTCTACGACCAGTTCGGCAGCTTCCTGATCCTGTCCACGTTCGGCCTGACCGTCATCGCGGTCTACTCCGGCGGCGCCCGGCCGACAGCGGCCGTCGTCGCGCAGCGCGTGCTGCGCTTTCCGCCGTTCCTCGCGCTGGTATTCGCGCTGACCCTGATGCCGGCGCAGCCGCCGCCGGCCATCGCTGCCGTGCTGCAGCAGCTGGCCGGCGCGATGCTGCCGATGGTCGGCCTCGCGCTGGGCATGCAGCTCAAGTTGCGCCTGCCGCGCTCGCAGCTGCTGCCGCTGGGCCTGGGCCTGGCCGGCAAACTGTTCGTGATGCCGGCCCTGGCCTGGCTGCTGTGCCTGGTCCTGGGTCTCGGCCCCGACGCACGCGCCGCCGTCGTGCTCGAATCGGCGATGCCGCCGATGATCACCGCCGCCGCCCTCGCCGCGATGGCGCGCCTTGCGCCCGAACTCGGCTCGGCGCTGGTCGGCTACGGCGTGGTGCTGTCGATGGCGAGCCTGCCGCTGTGGCGCTGGTGGCTGGGAGCTTGAGGCGGTGAGCCGGCAATCGCGGTGAACCGCCTGGGCTTTCCGGAGGCATCATCGACGCGGGCCCCAGCGCGGGCCGGGCCTCGCCCGCGAGCGTCCGTGCTCGCGGGCGAGGCGCTCACTGTCGACCGGCCTGCGCTCAGTAAGGCCTGCAGACGACACGGTCGGTTTCGGTCCAGCAGCTCCAGCGCACGGCGCCGTAAACCACCGGGACGCCGAACATCGTGTACAGGTAGTTTCGCATGCGCGTCCCCGCCGGGCCGTTCGGGCCCTCGGATCCGTAGTTGTACTGGACGCCGTTCAGCTGGGACGGCGTTACCGGGATGATGTTGCCGTGGGCGTCGACGGCGCTGTTCTCCACGGCAGTCAGGCTGTTGTTGACGGGGTTGTACTCGAACGTGATCTTCGATCCGTCGGCGAACTGCACGGTGATCAGCGTCTGTCCGATGTTGCTCTTGAAAATGCTGACCGCCGCCAGGACCAGGCTGTGTACGGCCGCTCCCCCCATCGGCAGCGCATTGGACCACGAGATGGATGCCGATCCCGCGAGCCAGTCGATGAGCTGCGTCCTGGCGCCGCCCGGACCCGCGACGTCGTAGGCGGACAGGTTCTGCACCGGCCCGTTCGTCGTGACGACGAAAAGGGATTTCATCGTGCCCTGCGTAGCCGCGTAATAGGCCGCGAGCTCGCCGACGACGTTGATGACGTCCCGTTCGACGGACAGCGACTCCGCTTCGACGAAGCAGACCATGCCTTCCTCGCAGCTTCGCGTAACCTCGAACTTGCGCGCGTAACCCTTGACCAGGTCGTAGACATAGTGAGTACCGCTGCCGCGCGTCAGGGCCTGCGCCATGTAGGCCGACTCGCTGCAGTCGTCGCAGCGGATCTCGGCGGCGCCGGCACTCGAGCCGAACAGCGCCATCGCCAGAAACAGCAGTTTGTTCTTCATCATCATTCCTTTGTCGCGTCGTTGAAAACTGCGCAGAAGAACCCGCGCATCGACACGTGGGCGATGCGGGAGTCGTCAGGCGCGGGATGGGCGTTCCGGCATCCACGCGCCGCGACGGAAGCGGCAATCGCGTGGTGATGCGGAACGCACGATCAGAAGACGCGATCGCTCGGCCTGCAGCAAGCACGCTGGGACGAAACGCACGCTGGACTATGCAGCAGGCCCGCAGGCATCGCGCCGGAGCCGATGCCCGGCTGGTCCCGCCCGAGCAGCGGACCGTTCGTCACCAGGCAACACTGCCAACGTCCGCGGGCGTGCGCGGCAATGCGGCCGGCTTCCTGCTCGTGCGGGCATCGCTTGTTGCCGGCGCATCGTCCGTTTCCGGCGCGGCCCAGCTCTCTCCCCGGCGCGGAACACGCCGGGGAGAGACGGGCGAGGAATAGCGGCGGGCGCCGGAACCTGGGTCTGTCGCGACGCTTCCTTGAAATCAGATGATGAATTTCAACAAAGGGCCGGCCGGCCGGACTCCGTTTCTCGCGAGAGTGGCGGGGCAGCGAGCGCCCCCCCGACCGCTGCATCGGCGTCGACGCGGCGCCGCTACGGACAGGTCGTTCCCTGCACCGACGTCACGCGTTCCAGCGCGAGGGTGCCCGAGGCGGTGAACAGCGGATCGACCGAGGTCCAGCTGACGCTGCCGGCGTTGCAGCTCGTGAACGTGAAAGTCAGCGTGCCCCAGGGTGGATTCGTGATCTGGGTCGGATCGAAGTTCGGCGGGAAGCGGCCGCCGCGGCTCTTGACCGCCTGCATCTCGATGCGGTTGTCGACGATCTGGCCGACACCGAGTATCCAGACCTGGTTGCCGTTCGCGTCGAAGGTGAACCAGAACGCCGTGACCGTGGTGTCGTTGACCTTTTCCAGCTGGAAGCCGTGGCCGCTCTGCGCCGGGTTGTACCAGTTGCCGCTGACCGCGCTGCCGATCGAGAACGCAGGTCCGCCCTGGACGACGATCTTGCCGGACATGCCGATGCCGCCGGGCGCGCCGTGGACGGTGCAGTAGTAGGGCACCGTGCCGGCGTTGGCGAAGGTCAGGGTCTGGCTCCACTCGCTGGAGTTCGGCGCGCCGCCGCCGGGATTGCTCGTGCTGGCGCAGCTGTTGGAACAACGGAACGAGCCGTCGTCGGCGGTGACGTCATGGAAACCGCCGGCATTGCGGAAGGTCACGGTGTCGCCGGCCTGGATCGTCAGGTTCGCCGGCGAGAAGCCGTTGCCGCCGCCGCCGACCGTCACGACGTGATTGGCCGCGAAGGCCAGGGTAGTCAGAAGGAGCAGGCTGGCGCCGGCCGCCCATTGTGCGATTCGCCGAATCATGGAATGCCTCCGTCACGGAAAACGCCGCGCGGATCACGCGGTTCGTGAGCGTGAGTGCGGATGGCGTGCGTCCCGGTTGCGCCGTGCGGCTCAGAAGTTCCAGACCACGCTGGTGACCCAGCTCCGGCGTTTCTGCGAACCGGTGTTGTACTGGGTCGCGTCGGGTGTGGCCCAGAGCAGCGAGGTATACAGATAGACGTCGCCGATGCCGTAGCTCAGGCCGACATTGCCGTAGGCATAGTCGAACCCGGCGGCGTCGAGCCGCGCATAGCCCAGGCCGACGTCGGCGGCGAGGCGACCGGCCAGCGGTTGGCGGTAGCTGAGTTCGGCTGCGGCGGCGAAGCCGGTCGGCGCGCCGCGGAACGTGAACACGCCTGGCGTGTCCGGCGACAGAGCGAGGCTGGCGCGCCAGCGGCCGCGCCAGCCTATCGCTGCGGTGACTTCGTTGTAATTGAGTTCGTCGCGCCAGACGTTCCACGGCGATTCGTAATGCACGACGCCGAGCTTGGCCGACCAGTCCTCGTCGAGCTGCCAGCGCCGGTCCAGATACAGCGTGAACTGCGCGCCGGCGTCCTGGAACGGCGGTCGCTCCTGCGAGGCGCCGAGACCCACGATCCAGTCCGTGCCCAGGCCGTAGTGCAGGTCGGCCAGCCAGGCAGGCCGGCCCGAGCTCAGGCTGACGCCGCGATAGACATTGTCGGTGCCATAGCCCAGCGAGCCGCCCCAGCCCTGCGCCTGTACGCGGCCGCTTGCCGCCGCCGCGATCAGCAGCAGACCGGCAATTCCACGCGGACAGCGGTCGTTGCGGGTACCGGCCATGGCGCAGAATCTGCCTCAGGTAGGGAATCGGGCGAAGCTACACCGACAGGCAACCGTCGAAAAAGCGGGCAAGGGCCGTTTGGCGCAGCGGTTCACAGCCCGGTCCGCCGCTGTACCGGCCGGATGGCGCCGCGCGCCGGCCGGGCGAGAGCAGGACAACCGTTTGCCGCGGTCGCGGCACTCAATGGCCACAGGTGGCCGGCCGGAAGCCCATGCAAGCTGACAGCGACAACCCGGATACGCAGGATGCCGGCGCGGCGGACGCGGGCGAGGCGACAGAGCGCCGCCTGCTCGCGGCCGTCGCGCGCGGCGACCGCGTCGCGTTCGAGCGTCTCTATCTGCGCCAGCACGGCGTGCTCGCGCGCTTCCTCGCGCGGCACACGGCGCGGCGCGATCTCGTCGACGACATCATCAACGACGCATTCTGGGTGGTCTGGCGCAAGGCGGCCGAGTTCCGCGGCGATTCCAAGGTCGGTACCTGGATCATCGGCATCGCCTACCGCTGCATGCTCAAGACCCTGCGCCAGAATCTGCCGGCGGCCGAGGTCGAGGTCGATCTGCCGGACCCGGCCGCCACGGAAACCGGCGAAGCCGAGCAGCGCGAGCTGCGCGATTGGGTGCGCCGCGGCCTGGATCTGCTGTCGCCGGAGCAGCGCATGACCCTGGAGCTGGCCTATTACCTCGGCCAGTCCTGCGAGGAGATCGCGGTGATCATGAATTGCGCCACCGGCACAGTGAAGGCGCGCATGTTCCACGCGCGTCTGCGCCTGCGCAATTCGCTGCCGGCGCTGGGCGGCGCCGATTTCGCCGCGAACCCCGCCGAACGGAAATGACCACATGAGTGACGAAGGCCTCTCGCATACGCAGACCTGGGACCTGATTCCGTGGGTCGTCAACGGCACTGCGACTGCCGGGCAGCGCGCCCGCGTCGAGCTGCATCTGCGCGACTGCGCCGACTGCCGCCGGGAGTTCGCGCTGCAGCAGCAGTTCCAGGCCGGCCTGCGCGAGGACGTCGAAGCCGATCCCGATCCGCGACCCGGCCTGGAGCGCCTGTTCGCGCGCATCGACGCCGATACCGTGCCGCCGGCCGCGGCGATCACGCATCGCGGCGGCGGCTGGCTGCCGTGGCTGGCCGCGGCCGTCGTCGTGCAGTCCGTGGGCCTGGCCTTGCTCGCCGGGCTGCTGCTCGGCCGCGGCGCCGCACCGGACGATTACCGCACCTTCAGCGCCGCCCCGGCGCGGAGCGAGGCGGTGATCCGCCTCGTCGTCGCGCCGGACACCACGCTCGCCGCGCTCGGCGAACTGCTGGCCGACACGCGCCTGCACATCGTCGAGAGCACCGCCGACAACGGCGCATTCGGCCTGGCGCCGCGCGATGCGACAACGTCGCCCGACGTCGCGGCGACGGTCGCCGAACTGCGCCGCCGCCCCGGCGTGCTGCTGGCCGAACCGATCGCCGGCGCCGCCGGCAAGGCACCGTGAGGCCATGATGTCGCGCCGTCGCCGGATGTTCGCGTTCGCCGTTGCGCTGGGACTCGGCGCTGCGACAGGCGTGCAGGCCGCGCCGCCACCGACGGACTGGAGCGCCGGCTACGACGCGGCGCGCCTGATCGTCGTCGCCGTGGCCAACAAGCCCGATCCGCAGCCGGCCGCCGGCGCGACGCCGCGCGGCTACGACGCGCTGCCGAATTACGCCGGCGGCGACCGCGCGATCGAAACCGCGGCGCGTCTGTCGGCCGACTACGGCCTCAGCGAACGCGCAGCCTGGGTCATCGAACCGCTGCGGCTGCGCTGCCTCGTATTCGCTCTGCCCGAACGGGCCGACCGCACGCAGCTGCTGGCCGAACTGCAGCGCGACAAGCGCGTGCGCCTGGCCCAGCCGCTGCAGGAGTTCGAAACCCTGGCCGGCGCGGCCGCGCCCCCGGTTGCGGCGGCGGCGGCGCCGGACTACAACGACCCGTATCTCAGCTTGCAGCGCAGCTTTTCCACGATCGCCGCCGGCGCCGCGCAGCGCGCGACGCGCGGCGACGGCGTACGCATCGCGCTGATCGACACCGGCGTGGACGCGGCGCATCCCGACCTGGCCGGACGCATCCGGGACCAGCGCGATTTCGTCGGCGGCGCGGCCGATACGGCCGAGCGCCACGGCACCGAAGTCGCCGGCGTGATCTCGGCCGTGGCCAACAACAAGCTCGGCATCGTCGGCGTCGCGCCGGGCGCCCAGCTGCTGGCCTATCGCGCCTGCTGGCCGGCGACGCCGCAGGCGGCCAGCGCGCGCTGCAACACCTTCACCCTGGCGCTGGCGCTGGGCGCTGCCCTGGACTCCGACGCGCGCATCATCAACCTGAGCCTCGGCGGCCCGGCCGATCCGCTGCTGCAGGAACTCGTGGCGCAGGCCCAGGCGCGCGGCATCGTCGTCGTCGGCGCGGTGCCGCCGGATCGGCGCATGGACGGATTTCCGGTCGGTATTCCGGGTGTCATCGCCGTCGCCGCGGCCGAAGACAGCGATGTGGCCACGCCGGCGCTGCGCGCGCCGGGCCGTGACGTGCTCACCTTGGAACCCGGCGGACATTTCGACTACGCCTCGGGCAGTTCGCTCGCGACGGCGCACGTGACCGGCGCGCTGGCGCTGCTGCTGGCGCTGGACCGGCATGGCAGCGCGGCCGATCTCGCCGCGCTGCTGCAGCGCAGCCAGCAGGAAGCCGGGCGCAGCATCGACGTCTGCCGCGCGATCGCGGCACTGCGGCGCGATCCGGCAACCTGCGCCGCGCCGGCCGTGGGCAGCGGCGGCTGAGCATGCGACCGCGCGCAGCCGGGCTCGCAGGGACGTGGGCAGGCGCCTGCCTGCTGCTCGCCGCGCTGCTGTTCGCGCCGGTCCATGCGCAGCAGACGCGCGAGGACTTCGCGCGCAGCCTGCCGGCTTCGGACTTCACGAGCGGCCACGTTCGCGACGACGCGAAACACTTCCTCGCCGCGCCGGGCTTCGCCAACGCGCGCGTCGCCGCCAATCCGCCGGCGGCCGGCGCCCAGCCGGTCGGCGAGAAGGTCTGCATCGCCTGCCATCAGCTGGAAAGCGAGCATTTCACGCACACGCTGCATGCGCTGGGCCTGCATGCGGCGGCGCAGGCCGATGCGTCCGTGCCGGTCTGCGAAAGCTGCCACGGCGCGGGTTCTGAACACGCGCGCGATCCAACCGGAAAAGGCCTGATCATCGGTTACACGCGCGGATCGGCGACACCGGTGCAGCAGCAGACCGAGGTCTGCCTGAGCTGTCACGCGGGCGGCGCACGCGAGCACTGGGCCGGCTCGGTGCATCAGCGCAATGCGCTGTCCTGCAGCGACTGCCACAACCCGATGGCGAATTTCTCCGGCCAGGGCCTGCTTGCGCGGCGTTCGATCAACGACACCTGCGCGCAATGCCATCAGGACGTGCGCCAGCAGTTCGGCCGCCGCTCGCACATGCCGCTGGCCGAGGGCCAGATGAGCTGTGCCGACTGCCACAACCCGCACGGCACCCTGACTTCGCCGCTGCTGAAGACCGCCACGGTCAACGAGACCTGCTACACCTGCCACGCCGAAAAGCGCGGACCGTTCCTGTTCGAGCACGCGCCCGTGCGCGAAAGCTGCCTGAACTGCCATACGCCGCACGGTTCCAACCAGCATGCGCTGCTCGTCGCGCCGGTTCCCTTGCTGTGCCAGCAATGCCATAGCCAGCTCGGCCATCCGAACGACCTGCAGACGCCGGCCTCGCTGGCCAACGGCGCGCATCCCGACGAACGCCTGATCGGCCGCGCCTGCCTGACCTGTCATGCGCAGGTGCACGGGTCCAACGCGCCTTCGGGCCCGAAATTCCACGAGTGACGCAGGAGAACGGCGATGCGCCCGTACCGGTTCGCTCGCGCGGCGCTGCCGCTGGCTCTGGCATTGGTGTTTCAGGCCAATGCCGACAGTGGCGACGGTGTCGACCTCGCGCCGGGCAACGCCCTGCTGGCGCGCGGTCTCGCCGACGGAGCCGGCGACGCGCGTGGCACGAGCTGGCTGCGGCCGGGCCAGCGCCGCTCGCCGGCCGGCAACCTCTACGGCTGTCCCTTGGAAACGCCGACACTGGAACAGCTCGGCGAATGGACCTACGACGGCCGCCTGCAGCTCGGCTGGACAGTCGCGAACGGCGATAGCGGCAACGCGCTGTGGAACCGCTACGTGCGCTGGGACAGCGGCCTGGTCCTCGGTCTGCTCGAGATCGCGCTGCGCCGGCCCACCGACGGCAGCTACGCGGATCTGCGCGCGAGCCGCATCAGCAGTGACGACGGTTTCATCGAGGCCGCATTCGGCCGCGCCGGCAGCTACAAGGTGCAGGCGCTCTTGCGCGAGATGCCGAATGTCGTCAGCGATTCGGCGCGGCCGATCTGGAGCGGCGTCGGCTCGAACGATCTGCGCCTGCTGCCGGGCCTGACGCCGGGCGCCAGCGACAGCGCCGCGGTCGCCGCGGCGATCGACGGCGTCGCGCCGCGGCAGCTGCAGGTCGTGCGCAGCAAGAGCGGGCTGGGCCTGGATGCCTATCTGACCCCGCGCTGGATCGCCCGCGCGGCGATCAGCGAGGAGCGCCGTTCCGGCGCGCGGCCGTTCGGCGGCGCGTTCTTCTACAATTTTCTTTTTCCGGAAAACGCCGGCGTGCTCGAAACCGTGCGTCCGGTCGAGGATGCGACGGTCAATCTCGCCGCCGGTCTGCGCTATGCCGGCGAGCGCTGGCGCATGGACTTCGCCTACGACGGCTCGTTCTACCGCGACCGCTACCGGCGCCTGCGCTTCGAAAGCCCGTTCGCGCTGACGCCGACACGACCCGGCACGACTTCGGCGACGATCTACCAGGGCCAGTTCGCGCTGGAGCCCGACAATGATTATCACAACCTGCGCGCGGGCCTGACGCGCCGGCTGCCGTGGAATGGCGAACTCGGTGTCACGGTCGCGGCCGGCCGCCTGCGCCAGAACGACGGCCTGATCGCGCCGATAGACTGCGCCGGCACCTTCGGCGTCGACAGTGACGGCAGCGGCGTGCCCGGGCCGAACAATCCGTTCCTGCACGCCTGCGCCGACTGGAACACGCCGGCTGCACTGTCGCGCGCCCGTGCCGGCCTGCGCATCGACACCTACGCGTTCGACGCGCATTTCAGCCTGCAGCCAATGTCGCAGCTGAGCCTGCGCGGCAAGCTGGATTTCCGCCGCGAGGACTATCGCAACGCCTACCTGGCCTACAACCCGCTGACCGGCGACTACGGCTACATCACCGAGAACGGCGCCCAGGCCAGCATCCAGCCCGGCGCGCTCGGCACCTGGAATCCGCTGACCGCGCCGTCGGTGATCACGCGCGTGCGCAATCTGCCGCTGGACCGGCAGGACTACGGCGCCGAACTCGGCGCCGACTGGCAGCTGGCCGAGCGGCGCAGCCTGAGTCTGACCCTGGCGACGCGCCGCGACGAGCCCACGCATCGCGAGCGCAGTCGCATCGACGACGACAGCCTCAAGCTTGCCTATGTCGACCGTCGTTTCGACGGCCTGACCCTGCGCGCGAGCTATGCCGTGACCGATCGCCACGGCGACCGCTACGTATCCGATCCGTATGCGTTCGCCTACTCGATCGGCCTGCCGGGATTCGTCGCGCCGGCCGGCGGCGTGCCGGCGTTCACCGTCGATGCCTTGCGCAAGTACGACCTGGCCGACCGGCGCGAGCACAAGGCGCGCGTTTCGGCGACGCTCGCGCTCGGCGCCACGGCCAGCCTCAGCGCCGGTGTGCAGGGTGACTGGAACGACTACGACGCGACGATAGGCCGCCAGACCTATGATCGCAGCGGCACGACCGTGCAATGGGAATGGCAGCCCTCGCCGCAGACCCGCGCGAACGTCTTCTACGGCTTCGACCGTGCGCGTCTGCGTCTGGCCAATGTCGCCGACGTCGTGTTCGGTCCCGACGGCAGTCTCGGCGGTCCCGACTATCCGTTGAACGCCCGCTGGTGGGCCTATGACAAGCAGCGCAACCGCAATGCCGGCGCGAGCCTGGAACAGCGCCTCGGGCCGGTTCGGCTGGACCTGAGCTGGAACCTCGTCGATGCGCGCGGCCTGACCAGCTACCGCTTCGCCTCGCCGGTCGCCCTCGCATATTTCGCCGACGGCCTCGCGGGCGGCGACAGCGGCGAATTTCCGGCCATGCGCTATCGCGTCGACAGCCTGAGTCTCGGCGCGAGCTTCGCGCTGTCGCCGCGCATTTCTCTGCGCGCGTTCGACCTGTTCGAGCGCGGACGCATCAGCGACTGGCATTACCTCGGGCTGGATGCCGCGCGCGTGATCGACCACCGCGTCTACAGCGACGGCGGCCCGAGCGGCTATACGACCAACCTGATCGGCGTGCTGCTCGACCTGCGGCTGTAGCGCGTCACGCAGACACTCAGACGCCGGCGCAGTCCGGCTTGCGACAGACAGAAGACCATCGAGAGGAGAGTAAAACCATGCGATTCGCACCGCTGCTGATCCTGCTGGCTTGCGCCCTGCCGTATGCGGCCCAGGCTGCCGAACACGAAGTCATCGTCGGCGCCGACGGCCAGAACGCCTATTCGCCGAACCTGCTGAAGATCTCGGCCGGGGACACGGTGACGTTCCGCCAGGTCGGCGGATTCCACAATGTTTCATCGAGCCCCGGCGCGGTCACCACGTTCCGCTGCGGACCCGGCGGCTGCGACGGCGTCGGCGCCGGCAACGGCGATCCCGGCGGCGGCACCTGGCAGCAGAGCGTCATGTTTCCCGACGCGGGCACGGCCAACTATCTCTGCGACGTGCATGGCCAGAGCATGAGCGGCACCATCATCGTCAATCCGGTGCCGGTCACGCTGCAGTCCTTCGACATCGACTGAACCGGCGCGCGGCGTCCGCGAGGCGCCGCTCAGCCATCGGAGTCCGGCCATGCAACGCCTGATTGCCTTGCTGCTGCTTTCGCTGCCGTCGCCGGCCGTCGCGGGCGGCTTCGTCGACCTGCGCGACGCACCGGCCGTCGTCGGCGATGCGGCGGCCGGCGCGGCCAAGGTGACGGTCTGCGTCGCCTGCCACGGCGCCGAAGGCAATGCGGTCGTGCCGGCGTTTCCGGCGCTGGCCGCGCAGCATTCCGGCTATCTGTATCAGAGCCTCGCCGGCTTTCGCCGCCGCGCCGATCCGGCCTCGCCGATGACGCCGCAGGTGCAGACGCTGAGCGATGCGGACCTGCGCGACATCGCCGCGTACTTCGCCTCGCGCCGGCGCAACCCGCCGGCGGCGCCGGTCGTGGCCGGGCTGCCCGGCGCGCGCCTGTTCCGCGACGGCGACGCCGCACGCGGCATCGCGCCATGCCAGGGCTGCCACGGCGCGAGCGCCCAAGGCCATCCGCAGCGCGGCACGGCGCCGCGCTACGACTACTATCCGGCGCTGGCCGCACAATCGGCCGACTATCTCGCCGCGCGCCTGCGCTTCTATCGCGACGGCGGCAACGCCGACACCAGCAACGCGCTGATCATGCGCGGCATAGCGCGTAATCTTGACGACGCGGCAATCGCCGAACTGGCCGCCTGGCTGGCCGCGACGCCGCGTGATACCGCTTCCGGAGACTACCCATGAGTACGTCAGGCAATGCTCCGTCCGGCCCGCAGGCCGCCGCCCGCCGCCGCTTTCTGACCTTGCTGGCGGCGAGTGCCGCAGCCGCCGTGCTGCCCGCGGCCGCGGCCGATCTGCCGCCGCTGCCCGAAACCGACCCGACCGCGCAGGCGCTGGGCTACAAGGCCGACGCGAGCCAGGTCGACGCCGCCAGATACCCCCAGCACACCGCGCAGCAGAGCTGCGCCAACTGCAAGTTCTTCCAGGGCACCGGCGCCGGCGGCCCATGCCAGCTGTTCCCGGGCAAGTCGGTCAATGCCAAGGGGTGGTGCGCCGGCTACGCGGCCAAGGCCTGAACCTCGCCAGTACCCGAGGCGGAGATCGCGTGTCTCCGCGGGTACGCAGCCTATCTGCTGCATGTTTCCGATGTATCGACGCCACGGCCGGATCGTTTCGTTCCGGTCGCGGATCGACGTTTCGTCGTGCGAGCCCGGATTGCGGGTCGCTGATTGCCGGAGCCCGACGTTCGACCGGCTCTTCAGGCTTGTGTCGCCGGATCGCCGCCACAGCGCGGATCCAGGCCGCTCTTCCGCCCGCCACTGAGGGCTCAGCCGGCTCAACGCAGGTCCGCCGGATCCTCCTGTTGCTCCCCGAAACTCCGGACTGGCTGAGGTCGCGGCTGTTGCGACGGAGTTTCCTCAATCTGCAGGTCGCGATCGGGCGGGCTGGTACGGGCCGACAACCTCGTCGGTCGGCTCTCGGCAGCGCCGGGACGATCAGTCATCAACGTCGTTGATCACGTCTGTCGCGGAAGTTCGTTACCCCAACTCGAGCGTCCAGAAGCGGCTCAGCGTGATCCGACCGTCCTCGCCCAGGTCGGCGATGGCGGATCTGCCGTATCCGTCGCAGACGCCGGTTCACGCGTTTCGGGTCATCGGTTCTGATCAGGGGGTTCCATGGAAGTGCGCGCCTATTTCCGGCGATGGCTGCTGGCCGTCGTCACGCTGCCGCTGCTGCTTGTTTTCGGCGGGCCGGCGTCGGCACAGGTAGATCCGTTTCTGGACATGGGTCTATCCCGCGCCCAGATGGTCTGTCCCTCTGCCAACAACGACGCCTGGGCCTCCGGCATCGCACGGGCGCAGCCCGGCCGCTGGTGGAATCCCAAGCGCTATGGCACAGGCTGGGACCTGGTCTACAGCGACGATCGCCAGTCTCTCAAGGCGTTCATGTACACGTTCAACGGTGCCGGTCATTCGACCTGGCTCGCCACGAACATGACGAGGATCGACGACAGCGGCGACTTCTGGACCGCGAATCTGCGCGAGTACACCCAGGACACGGCCGGAACGGTCAGCTCGGCCGTGGTCGGCCGGGTCATGTTCCGGTTCTTCCGCGACGACCCCTCGCGCATCGCGATGCGCTGGAAATGGGACGACGCAGCCGCCCTGACGCCACCGGCTCCGCAGAACTATTTCGAGGAATGTCTGAACGACATGACTCGGCTCAACCCGTCCTACTACACCGGCGTCAGCGGGGCGCCGGAAACGGTGGCCTTGTACGGCGACAGCAAGACGGTGCTCGAACCGGCCGTCAGCCAGGTGTTTTCGGGCTACTGGGCCGACAGCAATCCGACCAATGTGGATGACGTGCCCGGCGTCGTCATGACGATCATGCAGACCTCGCTCGGCAACGACGTCGGAAAGTTCGGCGAAGCGGCCGTCCGCCTGATGTACAACCAGCGCGGTACTCCGCCGCGCAAGCCGATCTTCGTGCAGGCCCAGCGCGAAACGCTGCGCCCGACGCTGCCGCTGACCGAAGACACCTTCAACCTGTATTTCCACTATGGCATCGGCTATCCGCAGCGCTACGCGGTGACGGACTGCACGCCGTCCACGACCCCCGTCGTCGTCAACTGCAACAACAATATCCTCGTCGGCACGTACACGCGCACATTCCTTCCGGCCTACAACTATCGCCGCGCCAGCGTGGTCTTCACCATCGACCATACGAAGCTCGGCAGCAACGGCGAGGTGCCGGGAGCGCCCGTTCCCGCAAGCCCGGCCTATCTGCTCGGTGTGCCGCCGCCGGGCGAGCCGCTGGCTTCGCAGACGATCAGCAAGACCGTCACGCGCACCACGAAGTTGCAGGACATTTCGGTGAATCGCTATGTCTGTGCGCCGCCATCCAACGGCACTTGCGACGTCTGGGTCAGCTGGGCCGGCGACGGTAGCGGCAAGCCCTGGAAACGCGATCTGGGGTCGATGACCTACGATGCCGCGCCGCTGGATACCGGCGACTTCGGCACGGCGTCGGTGGCGCTGCGTACTGGCGATCGTGTCCAGTTTGAGCTTTGGGCCGGAACTCCTGGAGCACCTGGCGCGATCCTGCTCGACCGCACTCCGGAAGTACGCGGCGTATCCGTCGATTCAGCCAGCCAGGGCGCGATCCAGCTGCCGTCGGCGCCGCAGATTTCCAATATGGAGGATTTGCCGCCCCATGACCCGACCATAGGATCGGTCGGCGGCGGTGCGGACGTCAGCGGCGGTGCGGCGACGTATACGGTGCCGATCCAAGTCCCGCCGGGCCGCAATGGCATGCAGCCGACCGTTTCCCTGTCCTACAGCAGCCGCGGAGGCAATGGTATCGCCGGCCTGGGCTGGAGCCTCGCCGCAGGCAGCAGCGTCCAGCGCTGCCCGCAGACGATCGCACAGGACGGCACGTCGCGCGGCGTGCGGCTTGACGCCAACGATCGTCTCTGTCTGGACGGCCAGCGGCTCATGCTTGCACCCGGTGGCGGCACCTATGGCAATGCGGGCGCCGAATACCGCACCGAGATCGAGAGCTTCGCCAAGATCACCCAGTCCGGCGCGTCGCTGGGCGGCAGCAACGTGTGCTTCACCGTGAAGCAGAAAAGCGGACACACGCTGACCTATGGTTGTGCGCCTGCGGGCTACCTCTGTTCCGGAGGAACCCTGCCGCGCTTGCAACCGGGCGGACAGTCCTCGCCGAAGGAACAGTCCTGGTTGCTGAGCCGGGTCGAGGACACGGCCGGCAACACCATGGACTACTGCTACAAGTCGATCCCGGATCCGAACTACATGCCGGGCGATGCCGTCAGCGAAATGCTGCTCGACCGCATTCTCTACACGGGTACCACCAAGGCTGGCCTTCCTCTCGCCGCGACGACGTCCACGAGCCTCCGCAAGATCGTGTTCGACTACGAGTCGCGTCCTTCGCAGGGGCGCGCCGACGACCGCGGTTCTTCGTGGATCGCCGGCGGCGGAGTGTTGCAGACGCAGCGTCTCACGGACATTCGTACCTACTCGCCGGACTCGCAGTATCCCGTACGGCGTTACATCCTGGACTACAAGGACACTGCCGTCAGCCAGCTGGAACACAGCTACTACAGCGGTCGCAGCCTGCTGCGGCGGGTCAAGGAATGTGCCTACACCGACAGCGGCGTCGAGCAGTGCCTGAAGCCGACCGAATTTAGCTGGTCGGACGGCAGCTGGGAGTTCACAAGCCGCCGCATGAGCGTCGCCGGCGGCACCGCGCCTGCCAGCGCCGGCGCGATGGCGCTGGCGCCCATGCCCGACGTGACCTGGACCGACGGCGTCGACAGCGCGACGGCACCCGCCTATCAACGCAAACGAGCGTTGCCGATCGGTGACCTCGACGGCGACGGCACGCGCGAGATGCTGGTCACGCGAAGCTGGTATGACGGACAGAACTGGCAGTTCGAATCCCAGCTGTCGAAGGTCACTGCCGACCGCGAGACCAAGGGGACGGTTACGCTCGGCAATTTCTCGCCCGAGGACGCGGTCGATTTCGACGGCGACGGGATCGCCGAAGTGTTCGTCGACGGCAAGATATACAAGTGGAAGCGTCTCCGCGGCGCACCGATCTGCGACGGCGGTGCGACTACCTGCTCGGCGTCGGCAAGCAGCTATTTCCAGGAAGTCGGCACGAATCTGCCGGCAGGTACCTACGACTTCGTCCAGAGCGTCGCCGATTTCAACGGCGACGGCGCGCCCGACGTGCTGATCCGGATGTCGGTCAACGGCGGCTGCAGTCTCGCCGGCAGCGGCGGAAAGACTGGGCTCAAGGCCGTGGAGCCACCCAGCGGCTTCGCACCGCTGTGCCTGTTCCTCAATACCCGACCCGGTCCGATCGTGGCCGGCACGACGGTCTTCAGTTTCGCCGCGCCGATTCAGGTCGACACCTTCTCCAGCGTAACGGGCGAGAGCGTGCAGCACGTCGCCGACCTCGACGGCAACGGCGCCGCCGACATTGTCGTCGCCGACGGCAACGGCACTCTGCGTGTCTGGATGGGACAGATTGCCGGCGCTTCGATGACGTTCAGCGCGATCGCGCCCGGCAACATGGGGCTGCGTTCCTACACGAAGAATCTGCGCTGGATGGATGTGAATGCTGATGGCCTCGACGACGTCGTCATCGCCGATGTGCCGGGCGGCAGCAGCGCGTCCTGCGACGCCAGCGGCTGCTACGCCCTCTGGGTGCTGCAGATCAACAAAGGCGGCACGTTCGCACCCGCGACCTATCCGGCTCCGCCAGCGGGTACGCTGTCGCCGGGACTCAGCATCGACCGGGTCAGCGCCCAGTGGCGGCTGCGCTATTACAGCAAGATGATACAGACCGACGTCGATTCCGACGGGCGTCCCGACCTGTTGTATCCCGCACATTTCGCCGCGCGCATGTGCTTCGGCGCCAAGCTGACGGAAGGTCTCTGCCTGACTCGGCCGCGGGAGACCTGTTCGCAGGGTATCTGCGATGCCGATGTCTGCGCCGCGCCGCCGCCGGAAGATAACGGGGCTTTCGTCGCGCATCCGCACACATCGGTGACCTGCGCCGCCGATGCTTACAAGAGCGGACTCGGCGAGGTCGATCCCAGCGTCTATCGCTACAACGCGATTCGCTTCGTGCAGACCGGCCCGAACAGCTTCCGTCTGCAGGTCGACGAGACGCCGATCGTTGCGGGTACCTCAAGCCTGGGCAACCAGCGCGGCCGTTCCGACGACTATTTCGGCGACGGCCTCGCCGACGTCGTCGCCGATGCGGGCTGCCCGTTGCTGCCGACAGCCAATTTTCCGAACAACACCTGTGAACTCAGCGCCGGCGGCACTGCCGGTCCGGGCAGTGCGACCAGCTATCTCGACGCGTCCCAGACCATACAGCTCGGCCAGCTCGTCGATCCGGCCAATGTCAATCTGGTCATCAACGAGAACCTCGGCGACGGCGTACGCAGCGGCTCGGCGCCGTTCCTGCCCGATCTCCTGGTAACGGCGACGAACGGCCTGAACGACCGCGCGACCTGGGTGTACTACCCGTTGTCCAGCAGCGCCGGCCGCAGCAGCGACTTTCCGCTGTACCAGATCGACACGGGCTATGTCGACGCGCGGCATTTCCTGTTCCAGTCATCCATGCCCGTCGTGGCTACGATGGGACGGTCGAATGTCTCGGCGGGTGGCATCAGCGGTCTGCCGACCACGGGTTTCCGCAGCCAGCGCTATTCCTATTCGGGAGCGATGTACAACAGCGAAGGCCGCGGTTTTCAGGGCTTCCGCAGCATCAGCAGCGAGACCTTGAGCGGCAACGATCGCGCCGTGCGTACGGTATCGACGTTTCATCAGAAGTTCCCGTTGACCGGCCGCTTGCAGATCCTAGAGACGCGCCTGCCCGCGATCAGCGGCACGCCGGGCCGTCTGAGCTATGAGACCTTCGACTGGCGGTGCAACCGCAACGACCGCAATGCCGACTGTCCGGGCCAGGACGGCAATCCGACAGCGACAGGCGCGGTGCACTGGCCTTATCTGAACACGCAGGCCAAGCGCCAGTATGACCTTGCGACCGCGCTGTCGGGCGCACCGCTGGTAACCATTGCCACGACCATCACTACCAATGCCGATCCGATGTCGACAGCCTCGGGCTGGGATGCCTACGGCAATCTGACCAAGCAGCAGGTGGTCGTCATGGACGGCCTCGGCAGCGCGAACGGCGACAAATACAACCTGGCGTCGTACACGACTACCACGACCAATACCTTTGATGCCTCCACCGTCGGCCAATGGTGGCTCGACAAACTGGCCAGCAACACGAAGACGATCAAGATCAGCTATCTGCCGCGCGGCAACGGCACACCGCCGGATATCGACCTCTCCGACAAGACCGTGCAGACAGAGTACGCCTGGAACGGCGATCGCACCTTGAGCTGGAGCCGAGCCACCGAGCCTGCGAGCGGAACCTGGCTGCAGACTGCCAACAGCTATCCGGCGATCAGTGCCGGTCTGCCGATCGGCGTGACGGTTACCGGCAGCGGCATCGACACGCCGCGCGAAACGCGAACCAGCTATTCCGACGACCTGTATTTCCCGGCTTCAGTCACTGCCGTGCTGAGCGCCGCGACGCCCTCTCTCAATCACACGACCACGACGACGGCACGCGCCAGCGACGGCCAGCCATCGTCGGTCGTCGACCCGAACGGTATCAAGGCAGTCACGACCTATGACGCGTTTGGCCGTGCGATCGAGCACTTCAGCTTCCGCAACGATCAGACGACGTTCCTCGCCCCGCCGGTCCATACCCGGCTCGCACGTTGCAATCCCTGCAGCGGCGCCGAGGAAACCATGGCGGTGTACTACCAGGCCACAGTGGCCGACGGTTCGCCGAGCACGCGTACCTGGTTCGACATCCTGGGCCGTGAGGTCAAGCGCGCGACGCGTAGCTTCGACGGACGCTGGGCCAATGTCACGACGAAATACGACAGCATGGGAACCGTCGAGCGCACCTCGGCGCCGTTCTTCACCGGCGAGACACCGCTGTATATGCAGTTCACCTACGACCACCTCGCCCGCGTACTGACCAAGCGGGTGCCGACGGCGGAGCTGAATACACTCCAGGGCGACATGCTGACGACCTACACCTACGCAGGCCTGCGCACCGACATCACGGTCAAGCCGGTCAGCGGCAGCTGCACGATCGCCAATCTCTGTGTCTCGATGTCGCGCCAGAGCAACGCGCTGGGCCAACTGATGCGCACGACCGACGCGCTTGGCGGCATCACCGACTACTGGATGGACGCTCTGGGCAAGGCGGCGGCGCTGCGTGACGCGAACCTCAATACCACCTATGCGAGCTACAACGCCTTCGGCCATCGCCTGAGCTCGAACGATCCGAACCAGGGTACCTGGAACTTCACCTACAACGCGCTCGGCGAACTCAAGACGCAGACGGACGCCCGCGGTGTGGTTACGACGGTGACTCAGCGCGACGGCATCGGCCGCGTACTGCAGCAGCGTCGCGAGCCGACTCTGGGCGTGCCGGCGAGTCTGAGCGACGAAAAGATTCTCGATACCTGGCAGTACGATCCCAGCGGTGCCAAAGGCCAACTCGCACTGATCAAGCGTCAGACTGCGCTGGCCAGTACCGGCGGCAATCCGGACGGCGCAGCGCCCGCCTGGCAGGAGAGCTACGCCTATTTTGCCGACAGCGTGCGGCTATACACGCGTACGACGACCATAGCCGCGGCTGGCCCGGGACCGCTGGTGCTGACCAATGAGTATCAGTATGACCCGTACTACGGGAACCTGATCGGCGTCACTTATCCGAACCCGTATACCCCCGGTACACAGCAGCGCCTGACTGTCTGGAAGCGCTACAACCGCTACGGCATGCTCGGCAGTCTGACCGACGCCCGCCTGATGACGCCGCTTTGGACGCTCTGGGAAACCGACGTCAACGGCAAGCCGGCCAAGGAGCAGTTCGGCTACGCCCTTTACGGCTATGCGAGCTACAGCCGTTCCACCGGTCAGGTGCGCGAGCAGTATTGGCGACCGTTCGACCGCCCGACGTTCACCGAGAACCTGGACAAGTTGACCTACGGTTACGACGTGCTCGGTAACCTCACCTCGCAGAAGCGCGAGTGGCTGCGCTATGAAAGCGCCTCCGATTCGTTGTTCCGCTTGGGACTGGATCGCGTCGGCCAGTCGAACGAGCTTCACGGCTACGACAAGCTGCAGCGGCTCATCAGCACCGATGCAACCTTGCATGCCTGGAACAGCAATGTGAGCTGGGATCCGTTCCCGGCGCCAAAGCCGCATTACGACTATCAGTACGATGCCGTCGGCAACATCAAGGCCAAGACCTATTTCGCCAACCCCTACACTTACGGCAACACGAGCTCGACGGTCGGAGTGAATGGACATTGCGGCCCCAACGCACTCGCATCGGCCGAATCGGGCGATCTGGAAAATCCGCTGACGCGCAACTACACCTGCGATGCAAACGGCAATCAGATCAGCGAAACCGGGACCGGGTACGGAAACGAAACGCGCAACGTCGTCTACGACGCTGCCAATCTTCCGACGCGGATCACTCATCGCAACATCTGGGATGCCAATCCGCCTATCACCAACGTCACGCGATTTGCCTACGGTGCCGACAACGCACGCTATTACCGCCGTGAAGCCGTCGGCGCACTGCCGAACGATGAAACGACCGGCTCCGAAGCTTTCTATGGCGCCGACGGATTCGAATACGAAAAACCCGTCAACGGCGATGCTGTCTATCGCGTCGAACTAGGACCTGTCGTCTATACGCGCAAGGCTGGCACCAGCGTATCTCCGCCGGAAACCGCTTATCAGCTGCGTGATCGCCTGGGGTCGATCATTGCCATTGCCGATCGTTGGGGACACTTCAATGGCTCCGTATCCAGCCAATTCACGATGGAAGGGAGCATGCGTCGCTCTTACGACGCTTTCGGCAGCCCGCGCACCGTCGACTTGAAACACGTAAACAGCCCGAACAGCGGGCTCGCGTCACAGATCCCCTATCTGTGGCTCAACCCGACGAGCCGCCACGGCTTCACCGACCACGAGCACCTGGATCGCGTGCGCCTGATCCATATGAACGGCCGCGTCTATGACTACCGCTCGGGTCGATTTCTGAGCGTGGACCCGTTCGTAAAGGCGCCGACCAACAGCCAGAGCCTGAATCCGTATTCGTACATTCTCAACAATCCTCTCGCCGGCATCGACCCGAGCGGATACGCGCCATGCAAGATTACGGATGACCCTTCATGCCTCGAGGTGGGCGTCAACACGGTCACCGACGAGAATGGAAACAAGACGACGGTCATCGTGGGCGAGAAAGGGGACAATATCGCGCTTACCGGCGCCAAGTTCGACGTCGCGCAGCTGAAGTCCATCTCGCGCTTCATCAATCTGGCCTGGAATCCGAAGAACGGTGCAGACGCGTGGATAAAAGATGGGCCCAACGGAGGCGATCCGTCTGGGCTGGGCGCGATCAGCGGCTCCGGCAAGGGCTGTGCGGGAGACGGACCGCTGCAGTGCTATTCCGTAACTTCAAACGAAGAGGGGAAGGTAACCTCGTTTGAGAGGACATATAAAACTGAAGGCCGTTACGGGGCGGTCAACGGTATTCTCAACAACATCGGCCGTGCCATGAATCTGATGGCAATTCACGCATTCAGACGGCTCGACACCAGGGAGTTCATGCTGGCGCACAACCCGACGGAGGGAGCGTTCCGCGATCTTCTGGAGGCCCAGCAGGACAAATTGGCATACATCTTCGGATCTACAGCCGCAGCGAAGCAGTTCGGAGACATCCTCGCCGGTGCCGAGCAGCAGATGGACTGGGTCGCGCACAGTCAGGGTGGTGCGATATTCTCCGAGTCCATCCGGTACAACTTGAATCGTGGTATCAGCGACATGAGCAACATTCGAGTTGCGTTCGATTCCGGCGCCAATAACAAATGGGTGACGAACTATTACGCGAGACGTGGCGGAATCGGGCTCATTGGCAAGGGATATTACGATGCGCCAAACGATGTCGTACCGCAGGTTGTGGGGCTGCGCGCGTGGGCACGGCCTGACAGAATGATCTGGTCCATTCTTTCATTCCCCTCGCTGTTCGGTCCGAATAGCCCGCATACGTACCCCATAATGGATGAGTAGCGCAGTGAATTTCTCCGCTGGACTGCTGCTGATGGCGCTGCTGGCCTCTGGGGTGGGCCACGCTGCGGGAATGCCCGACGGCGACACGAGGAAGTGGAAGACGTACCGCGTCGAAGTCGGCACGCACGTCGTGCAGTTCACGATTCCTCCCGGGGAGAGCAGGGATTTCCCGCCTTTCGAAGTCCCTTCGCGCATCGACACGGCGCGCGAAGGGACTTTTGATCAGGCTCTGAAAGGACCGTCCTTGCTCAACCGTGCGTGGGACTATCGGAAAAGTCGCTTTTCCGTCGTGGATGGGAGCCTGACCGCATACATAGGATTGCGTCGCAGCGAAAAGCCTCTCATCGACATGGCGGCGTTACGGCAGGCCATCACGGAGGCAAGTCGTCTGTCGGCAATGCAGAACTATCTGCGATCAGGCTCGGTTGGCCGGTCGGACAATCCTCGCGGTTTTTCGCCAGCTCAGGTTGCGGGGCGCAGCGCATGGCTGGTTTCCTTCGAAATGTCCCGGAACTCCCTTTTCGTCGCTCTCGACTCCGCTCACTTCCTGAGAATCACCATACTTCATGACGGCGTGACCGATCCAAAATTCAGGGATAGTGCCAAGGCTGCCGCTGCGGCGATCCTCGAATCCCTCCGGATCGACGAGATCGAGCCGGACCGCCGGGGGGTGTCAATGTAGTCAATTCGGGAGCAGCGACTGCTCGCCGCCGACTCAGCGCCCCATCCGCCGATCCAGATCCCGCAGCTTCGCCACCTGCTGCACGAGCTGCGGCACCTGATCCAGTGCCATCACGAATTTCCAGAGGTAGGCGAAGATCGCGTAGACGTCGCCGGCGCGTGTCGCGTCGCCCTGGGCCAGGCGGGCCAGGGCGACGACGAACAGCAGGATCACGCTGAGCTCCATTGCGCCGAAGGCTTTGGCTTCGGCGTCGGACAGGCGGATGCGCCAGCCGCTCAGGGCCTGGAAATGGCGTCGCACGGAGTCGTCGCGGCCGCGGCGCAGCACGTCGACTTCGCGTTCGAGGCGGTCGTTCAGGCCGCGGTTGAGGGCGAGCGAGCGTCGCGCGAGCCAGCGGTTGATCGCCGTGAGCGGCAGCCTTCACGGCTACGACAAGCTGCAGCGGCTCATCAGCACCGATGCAACCTTGCATGCCTGGAACAGCAATGTGAGCTGGGATCCGTTCCCGGCGCCAAAGCCGCATTACGACTATCAGTACGATGCCGTCGGCAACATCAAGGCCAAGACCTATTTCGCCAATCCCTACACTTACGGCAACACGAGCTCGCCGGTCGGAGTCAACGGACATTGCGGCCCCAACGCGCTCGCATCGGCCGAATCGGGCGATGTGGAAAATCCACTGACCCGCTATTACACCTGCGACGCGAACGGCAATCAGATCAGCGAAACCGGGACCGGATACGGAAGCGAGACGCACAACCTCATCTACGACGCTGCCAATCTTCCGACGCGGATCACTCATCGCAATATCTGGGATGCCAATCCGCCTATCACCAACGTCACGCGATTTGCCTACGGTGCCGACAACGCACGCTATTACCGCCGTGAAGCCGTCGGCGCACTGCCGAACGATGAAACGACCGGCTCCGAAGCTTTCTATGGCGCTGACGGATTCGAATACGAAAAACCCGTCAACGGCGACGCTGTCTATCGCGTCGAGCTAGGACCTGTCGTCTATACGCGCAAAGCCGGCTCCAGCGTATCTCCGCCGGAAACTGCCTATCAGCTGCGTGATCGCCTAGGCGAGGCTTTCCTCTTTTGCAAAGATGCTTGAAAAATAATTCGGTATCGAAATTGATTTATCAGTAGTCCGTGAAGGTGGTAATTTCGATCAGGGGCCATATATACCTTTAAAAAAAAGCTGCGGATTTGTTATGACGGACGATTTGTACTGCAAGATATATGTTGATGCTCCTCTTGAAAAAGAGGCTATGAAGCAGTTGATTATGGAAATTTCTGGAGGGACGTCGATTGCTCGATCCATTACTACAGACGTCTTCGAAATAGCTGTTTTTAAGAGTCGCCTGGGTGCTTTGAGTGGGGGCGCGGATTTCCTGTACTGGCCTTACTACCTTGAGGTTGAGGCGGTGAATGATGTTACAGGCGAAGAGGTCTTTGTCGCCGCATTGGCTTCATTGATCCGCGGACTGAAGGCAAGGGGATTTGGTGCAGTGCCGTCCTGTAGCTTTGAGGATCAATTGCTACCTTTGGTCGGCAGTTGATGCCGGCAAATGGACGAATCTGCCGATTGAGGGGCTGCTGGAGCACGTACGCACCGAAGTTAGAACTTGGTATTTACCGCCCCATCCGCCGGTCCAGATCCCGCAACTTCGCCACCTGCTGCACGAGCTGCGGCACCTGGTCCAGCGCCGTCACGAATTTCCAGAGGTAGGCGAAGATCGCGTAGACGTCGCCGGCGCGTGTCGCGTCGCCCTGGGCCAGGCGGGCCAGGGCGACGACGAACAGCAGGATCACGCTGAGCTCCATTGCGCCGAAGGCTTTGGCTTCGGCGTCGGACAGGCGGATGCGCCAGCCGCTCAGGGCCTGGAAATGGCGCTGCACGGAAAGATCGCGGCCGCGGCGCAGTACGTCGACTTCGCGTTCGAGGCGGTCGTTGAGTCCGCGGTTGAGGGTGAGCGAGCGCCGGGCGAGCCAGCGGTTGATCGCCAGCAGTGGCAGCACGAGTACGAGGCAGGCCGCGCCGGTCGACGGATCGAGCCAGAACAGCGCGCTCAGCGACACGGCCAGGCCGATCAGTGCGAACAGCACGGCCGGCACGTCACGTTCGAGGAAGGTCACGTACTCGCGCGACAGCGCGCTGCGTGCGGCAATGACCGACGGGTCCAGCCCGTCGTCGTGGGCGCGGCGCACGAAGCCGCCGGCGAGTTCGGCGTAGAGGCGCGTGAATACGCGCGTATCGAGCATCTTCGCGCCGACTTCGAGCAGCAGTGCGCTGAGATGGCAGGCGACCAGCCAGCCGATCGCGCTGTAGCGCTGCTCCAGCACGCCATTGATCGCCAGCGCCGTGGCGATCGGATACAGCTGGCCGGCGAGGCTGCCGGCCATGGCCAGCGAATAGGCGGCGCCGAGGCGGCGCCAATGCAGTTTGACGAGGTCACTGATCACGCGACGGCTCCGCCGACGAAACGACGGCGCCGCGGACGGCACCGGCATGGCGAACTGCGGCGGGGGCCGCAGCCGCGGGAGCGGCGTCGGCGATCAGTTCATTTCTTGCCCTTGGCCAGCGGCAGGTCGGCCGCGGTCCAGGCGCCCGTGCCGCCGCCGAGCGTGTAGACGCGCTTGAAGCCGGCCTTGACCAGGCGGCTCGCCGCGCCGGCCGAGGTCTGGCCGCTGCGGCAGATCACGACGACGGGCTTGTCCTTCACCTTGCTCAGATCCTTGTGTTCCGGATCGAACTGCGCCATCGCGACGTTCTTTGCCGTGGGCACGTGGCCCTTCTCGAAGTCGGCCGGCGGCGAGACGTCGACGACGAGCGCGTTCTCGCCGTTGATCAGGCGGGTCAGCTCGGCCGGCGTCACTTCCTTGTAGCCGCGGAACCAGCGGCCGGCTTCGCTGGCGATCACGGCGATCAGCACGCCGAAGAAGGCCATCGACAGAATGGGGTGGTTGCCGATGAACTCGGGCAGGCGGTGCAGAAATTCGGACATGGGGCCGGAGCCGGGACGCGTGAGGGGGCGCGATTATCGGCGACCCGGACCGCGGCGCAAAGGGCGCACGGTCCACGGCGAGCCGGCAGACGCGTGGAAAATCGCGAAAACGGCTCAGTTCGGCGTGGTGATCGTCGGCAGGCCGGTCATGAGCCACCAGCGCTTGGTCTTCTCGTCCCACCGCCAGGTCTGCCGGTCGACGACGCTGCGCTCGCTCTGGTTGTGGTTGTTGATGATGCCGATCTCGGCCAGTACCTGGATCTCGGTCTTGCTGATCGCCACCGGCGACTGCTGGTGGTAGTAGCTGACGCGGACCTGGCGGTAGCGGTTCAGCTCGACCGTCGTGATCGGCTTGGTCTGGCGCACTTCCGGATCGATGAACGACAGGCCTTGCTCGAAGCCGCCCCAGCGCAGGGTGGCGGCGTAGTCCATGAGCACCTGGTCCATGGCCTTGTCTTTCTTGCTGCGCGCCTCGGCCGGAGCAACGACCAGGCACAGCAGCAGCAGCGGAAGCAACAGCCAGCGACCCATCGCAAGTCTCCCTCGGCACGAATGGGCGCGATTGTGCCGCAAGCCCATGACGGAATCAGCCTTGGGGCCACGCGGGCCGTTCAGGCCGCGCTGGACCGGGCCTCGCGGCGCAGGGCGACGAAGCGCGCCTCCAGGGTCGTTGCGGGCTTGCCGGATTCGTCGGCGATGCTCGCGACGACGCGCAGGCGACCCTTGCCGCGCGCGGCCAGCATGGCGAAGAAGCTGTCCCAGCTTTCGCCCTCGGCCAGCTGTGATTCGGCGCGCAGTTCGCCCCAGACCGGCGCGAGATAGCGCAGTTGCGAGTCCTGCACGTAGACGTCGCAGTCCTCGCCGGCCGTGCGCAGACGCAGCACGAGCAGGGCCCAGCAGGACAGGGTGAGCAGGCTGGCCAAACTGCCGCCGAAGGCGCAGCCTTTGTCGTTGATGTTCGGCGCCAGCGGCGCGCTCATTGCCAGCCGGTCCGGCGCATACGCCGCGATATGCAGCTGCATGGCGCGGGCCAGCGGAATGTCGTCGAGGATTTCGCGCTCCAGCGCACGGATCAGGGTATCGGTCATGGAAACAACGGCAGGCAGGACGAACAGGGCGCGCACGGTGCCACGCGACGATGTCAGCGGCAAGGCGGTCATGGCCGCGGCAGGACCGGCGAGCGCACATGGCGGCGTGTTGCCGCTGCGCGGCGCCAGCGTCGTCAATACCCGCGCCGCCGGCAGCAGCGACGGTCTGGGCCGGCTGCTGCGCCGGCACGGGGCCGAAACCATCGTCGCCCTGCCGGGCCAGCGCCTGCGGATCGCGGCCGATCCGGCTGCCGCGCGCAGTGCCTTGCGGGCGGCGCTGCGCGGCGACGGCATGGTCTTCGTCAGCCCGGCGGCGGTGCGCTACGCCTGGCAGCTGCTGCCGGCGCTGCGCCTGCCGCGGCGTCTGCAGGTCTGTGCGGTCGGCGCGGGCACGGCCGCCGCGCTGCGCCGGCGCGGCGTCGCCGGGTTCGCGCAGCCGGCCGGCAGCCAGGACAGCGAAGGCCTGCTGGCCGAGCCGGTGCTGCGCGGCATCCGCGGCCAGTCCTGGGCCGTCATCGGCGCTGCCGGCGGGCGCGACCTGCTGCTGACCGGCCTGCGCCGGCGCGGCGCGCGCGCCGGTCTCGTGGAGGTCTACCAGCGCCTGCCGGCGCGCTGGACCCGCCTGCATCTGGCGCGGCTGGAGACGGCACCGCGGCCGCTGCTCGTCGTCGCCAGCAGCGCGCAGTCGCTGGCCGCGCTGGCGACGGCACTGCCGGCCGGCCTCGTGCTGGCGCTGCGCACGGCCGAGCTCGTCGTGAGCAGCCTGCGTCTGGCCACGCTGGCCCGCGAGCATGGATTCACACGTATACATGTCGCCGAGTCGGCGCTGGCCGCCGATCTCGCCGCCGCCTGCGCGCGGGCGTTGGCGCGGCACCGGCTCTGACGGGCCAGCGGCGACACGGCTTTTTACACCGGCAGGCCTGCGCATGACCTTGGTCGCCTGACCCCGGACATGGTTCTTCGGTACGATTGGCAAATGGACATGGATACGCCCGATTCCGCCCCGCTGGCGCCGTCTCCCGCGCCGGCCGCGCCGCCCCGTTCCGCTGCGCCGGCTCCGCGCTCCCTGGTTGCCGGCATCGCCCTGGTACTCGCCGTCGGCGCCGTCGCGGCCGCCGGTCTGGCCTGGTGGCGCAGCGCCGCCGACAGTGCCGCCAGTGCGGCAACGGCCACCGAACTCGCGCTGCTGCGCACCGATCTCGACGGCCAGCGCCGCGCGCTGGAACAGGAGCGGCGCGAACGCGATCAGCTGCGCCAGCGCCTGGCGGACGCGGAAGGCATCAACAAGACCCTGCGCGAGGAAGTGCTCGGCGTTTCCGAGCGCGCGCGCGTGCTTGAGGACGCGATCGCCAACATCGCCGACAAGCGCCTGTCCGGGCACGACGCGCTGCTGCTGAACGAGGCCGAGATGGTGCTGCTGCTGGCCGAGCAGCGCTTTGAACTTTTCCACGATGCGGCTGCCGCGGCGCGCGCCTACCGTATCGCCGACGCGGCGCTGGCCGCGCTGCAGGACCCGGCCTTCGCCACCGTGCGCGAGACGCTTGCCGTCGAGCTGCGCGGCCTGGAACAGATGAACCAGCCGGCCGAAGCCGCCGCACTGGCCGAACTGGCGCAGCTGCGCGAGCAGGTCGTGCGCCTGCCGCTGGCCGCGGCGCTGGACCGGCGCAACGCCGGTGCCGATTCGCGGCTCTGGCGCGCGCTCGGCCAGTTCGTGCGCATCACGCGCAGCGGCGAGAGCGGCACCGTTGCCGATCCGGCGCTGCTGCGCAACTTCGTCGTGCTGGAGCTGCGCGGCGCCGAACTCGCGCTGCTCGAACGCGATGACACCGCCCTGCACGCGGCGCTGGAACGTGCGCGCGTGCAGTTGCGCGACGGCTTTGCCGCCAGCGATGCGTCTGTCTCCGCTGCGCTGGCCGGTCTGGACCGTCTGGCCGGGCGCAGCGCCGCCGCCGCGCCGGCACCGGTGCTCGGCGCGACCCTGAAGGAACTGCGCAACCTGCGCGCGGCGCAGGGCATGCGGACCCTGCCGGCAGCCCCGATCGCGCCGGCCACGTCGTCGTCCGAGCCATCCGCCTCCGGAGCGCCCGACGCATGAGGTACTGGCTTGCCGGACTCCTGCTCGTCGCCGCGATGCTGGCGGCCGCTGTCGGCTATGACTGGCTGGCCAGCGATCCGGGCTATGTGCTCGTTCGCCTGGGCTCGACCAATTACGAAACCACGGCCGTCGTCGCGTTCGTCGCGCTGGTGCTGCTGTGGGCCCTGATCAGCGTGTTCTGGCGGCTCGCGCGCTGGCCGCTGCGGCTGTGGTTCCGCCGCGTGCGCAAGAAGAGCCGCGAGCGCCTGGCCAACGGCCTCGTCGCACTGGCCGAAGGCCGCTATCTGCGCGCCGAGAAAGAACTGGCGCGGGCGACGCAATACCGCGAGCTGCGCGCACCGGCCCTGCTCGCGACGGCGCGCGCCGCGCTCGCGCTCGGCGAGACCGCGCGCGTCGATGCCGCGCTCGACGAAGCCGCCGAAACCGCACCCGGCGCGGCGCTCGCGCTGCGTGCGCGGCTCAAGCGCGAACGTGGCCAGCATGCCGAGGCCTATCAGCTGCTTGCCGCCGAAGCGCGCACGACGAACCTGGTGCCGGCGGCCTGGGTCGAATACATCGAAGCCGCGCTGGCCACCGGCGATACGGCCGCGGCCATGAATGCACTGGACCCGCTCGCGCGGACCCAGGCGCTGGCGCCGGCCACGTTCGCGGCGCTGGAGGCGCGTGTGCTCGCCGCCGCGCTCGGCGCCCAGCGCAGCGCCGACGGTCTCAATGCGCAGTGGGCCGCGCTGACGCGCGCGCAGCGGCGCGTGCCGGCGGCGCTGGCCGCCTACGCGCGGCGCATCGCCGAACTCGGCCAGCCGCTGGCCGGCATGAGCGAGATCGAGGGCTATCTGCGCAAGGACTGGGCCGAGCCCGTGGTCCAGGCTTATGCCGAGCTCGCCGGCGCCGATACCGGCGCACGGCTGCGCCAGGCCGAGGGTTGGCTCAAGCAGCATCCGAACAGCGTCGTGCTGCTGACCGCGCTGGGCCGCCTCTGCGTGGCCGGCCGGCTCTGGGGCAAGGCGCGCGAATACCTCGAACGCGCGCTTGCGGTCAGCGAGACCGCGACGAGCTGGGAAGTGCTCGGCGACGGTCATGCCGGCGAAGGCAGCCATGCCTTGGCCGAGCACTGCTACCGCAACGCGCTACGTCTCGCGCGCGGTGAAGCCAGCGAACCGCTGCCCGGCAGCGTGCCGCGGCTGGGCCTGGACACCAAGGCCGCGGTGTTCGAGGAACGCAGCGAACACGGCGTGCCGCGCCTGCCGGATCTGTCGGCCTGAACGCTGCGCAGGGCGTTCCCGCGGTAGTCATCGCGCGAGCGGCGTAGGTTGTGGTGAGCCCGAGGGGCGAACCGCAACGTCGCGGTCTGCACGCCGCGGATGGCCGCGAACGAAGGCACTTCGCCTGGCGGCGATGCGAAGCCATACGTCTCGAACGATCGGCGCCGTTGGTTCTTCGCGCGCTGACACCTTGATGTTGCGGTTCGCCTTCGGCTCACCACAACCTACGCGAGGCTCATCGTCCCTCGGCGGAAATGTCCTGCAGCCGGCCGTTGTGCAGGGTCAGCACGCGCAGCAGGCGCCGGTCGCCGAAGTCGTAGGTCCATTCCTCGACGCGCACCGGGGTATGGCGTTCGTTGCCGAAGTTGTCGCGACGCACGTTGGCGCGGCGCTGGTTGCGCCGTGCGGCGGGTTCGCCGCAGTAGGCGATGATCTCGCCGGCGCTGGTGCCGGCCGGCAGGGCGTCGAGGTTGCAGCTGTCGCCGAGGGTCGTGACGCCGTAGCCCAGTGTCTCCTCGCGCTGCAGCCGGCCGTTGAGGAACAGCAGCCGCACCATGAGCCGGCGTGGGCCGAAGTTGTAGTACCAGACGTCGTAGACGTCCTCGACCTGGGTTTCCAGCGGACCGTCGGCGCCGCGCACGCTGACGCTGCTGAACTGATCCACGTAGAACGGTTCGCCGCAGCGTTCGCGCACGGCGAAGTCGCGGTCGCCGTCGGTAACCACGCGCGTACCGCAGCGCAGGGCATGGGCCGGGGCGGCCAGGAACGGCAGCAGCAGGCAGAGCAGGGCCAGTCGTTTCATAGTCCGTGTATTCCGGCGCGGTTGCGCAAGATCTCCGCGAGCACGTCAGGCGCGTAGTCGAAACTGTCGTAGTACAGCCGGTCCTCGTCCAGTCCCGCGGCGACGAAGCTGCGCCGGCCGGCGTCGATCATCGCCGGCGGCCCGCTCATGTAGACGTCGAAGCCGGCCAGATCCGCGTGGTCTTCGGTCACGGCCTCGTGCACGAGGCCGCTGCGCAGTCCGCCGCTGAACTCCGGATCGGAGACCACCGGCACGTAGCGGAAGTTCGGCGACGCGTGCTGCCACTGTTGCGGCAGCTCGGCCTGGTACAGATCCTCGACGCGGCGCGCGCCCCAGTACAGGGTCATGGCCCGGCGCGTGCCCAGATGCCGGAAATGCTCGATCAGTGCCTTGACCGGCGCGAAGCCGGTGCCGCCGGCGATGAACAGCATGGGCCGCTCGGAGTCCTCGCGCGGCACGAAGGTGCCCAGCGGACCTTCCACGCGCAGCACCGCGCCGGGTTCCAGGCCGTCGAACACGAAGCCGGTGAAGCCGCCGCCGGCGACATGGCGCACGTGCAGCTCGATCTGCGCCTCGCCTTCGGGCGCGTTGGCGATGGAGAACGCGCGGCGCTTGCCGTCGGCCAGCAGCACGTCGAGGTATTGGCCGGCCAGGCGGGTCAGGCGTTCGCCGTGCGGCGGCTGCAGGATCAGCTGCATGACGTCGGGCGCGAGCTTGCGCTTGTGGAGGAGCTTCAGCGCGATCACGCGGCGCGGAATGTCGGCGACCGAGGCCACCTCGCGCGCGAGCAGGGTCAGATCGCTGCAGGGCACGGCCTGGCACAGCAGTACCTGGTGGCGCGCCTGCTCGCCGGCGTTCAGTGCGGCCGGCGGATTGCGCGGGTAGGCGACCTCGCCGCTGACCAGACTGGCCTTGCAGCTGCCGCAGACGCCGGCCAGACAGGAATAGGGCAGGGCCAGGCCGGCGCGCTGGGCGGCTTCAAGCACGCTTTCGCCGGGCTGCACGGCGAAACGCTTGCCGCTGGCCTGCAAGGTGACGGTATGGCTCAACACGGGGTTCCGCTGCAACGACGGGCGATTGTCGCATGTGGCGCTGGCGGCCTGCGCCCTTCCGGCGCGCGGCGCGAACCGGTCTAATTCCGCTTCCGTCCCTAGCGAGCGCGCCATGAGTCTCTGGAAGCAGCAGATCGACCTCGACACTGTCAACGGCTGGAATGCGCGCACGGCCGCCCAGGCGCTCGGCATCCGCGTCACGGAGATCGGCGCCGACTACGTGCGCGGCATCCTGCCGGTCGACGAACGCACGCGCCAGCCGTTCGGCCTGCTGCACGGCGGCGCGTCGGTGCTGCTGGCCGAAACGCTCGGCAGTCTCGCCGCGAATCTGTGCCTCGACCCGGCCAAGGAACTCGCCGTCGGCCTGGACATCAACGCCAATCACCTGCGCGCCGTGCAGTCCGGCGAAGTCACCGGCACGGCCGCGCCGCTGCATATCGGCCGCACGACCCAGGTCTGGGAAATCCGTATCGTCACCGACACGGGCGAACTCAGCTGCATCGCACGGCTGACCATGGCCGTCGTGCCGCGCCGCGAGCGCGCATGAGCGCGGCAGCGCCGTATGCCGATCTGACGCCCGAGCGCGTGCTCGCGGCGGTCGAAGCGCTGGGGCTCGCCACTGACGGGCGCCTGCTCGCGCTGAACAGCTACGAGAACCGCGTCTATCAGGTCGGCATCGAGGACGCCGCGCCGGTCGTCGCCAAGTTCTACCGGCCCGGCCGCTGGACGGATGCCGCCATCGCCGAGGAACACGCATTCGCTGCCGAGCTGGCCGCGGCCGAGCTACCCGTGGTCGCACCGCTGATCGTGCAGCAGCGCAGCCTGCACGCGTTCGAGGGCCACCGCCTTGCGCTGTATCCGCGCCGCGGCGGCCGGGCGCCGGAGCTGGAGTCGGCCGAGCATCTGCAGTGGATGGGCCGGCTGATCGCGCGCATCCACGGCATCGGCGCACGGACGCGTTTCACGGCGCGCGGCGCCATCGACCTGGCGACCTTCCTGCAGGCGCCGGCGGCCGCCGTGCTCGCCTCGCCGTTGCTGCCGGCCGGACTGGCTTCGCGCTACCGCGCCGCGATCGCCGCGCTGGAAACACCACTGCGTCAGCGCCTGGACGCGGCCGGCGCGCGCAGCCTGCGCCTGCACGGCGACTGCCATCCGGGCAATGTGCTGTGGACCGACCACGGCCCGCATTTCGTCGACCTCGACGATGCGCGCATGGGGCCGGCGGTGCAGGATCTGTGGATGCTCGCGCCCGACGAACGCGCACTGGAGCTGCTGCTGGAGGGCTACCAGGAGTTCCGCGACTTCGACCATGCCGAGCTCGGTCTGATCGACACCTTGCGCCTGCTGCGCCAGGTGCATTGGGCCGGCTGGATCGCCCAGCGCTGGCACGATCCGGCCTTCCCGCTCGCCTTTCCGTTCGTGGCCGAGCCGCGCTGGTGGGAGCAGCACACGGCCGACCTCGCCGATGCGGCGCTGCGCCTGCAGGAATAAGCCCTCGCGTTTTCGCATTGGCGCGGGCCGGCGCGCTTCGCTACCCTTGCGCGGGTCCGAACCAGTCCCCTGCGCGGTTCCTGTGCTCTGCTGCCAGCTCCTACTGCCTTGCCGAATGCCTGCCCGGCACGCGTTCGTCCGCCCCGTCGCCATCGCCGGGTCATCGTGGTCGACGCCGGCTGACGGTTCCGGCCGGAAATCACCCGCCGCGACGAGCACGACCCGATGAGCGCCGCCGCCGATGACGCCGTGACCACCCGTCCCGATCGCCTGCGTCCGCTGCGCTATCTGCGCCGCGCGCCGCTGCTGCTGCTGCACATCTTCATCGCCTTGCCGCTGGCCCTGCTCGTGATCAATCCGCTGGGGGCGCGCATCCGCGTCGGCGGCCAGCGCCTGGATCACTGGACCACGTCCTGGTGGTCGCGCTGGCTGCTGCGCTGCTTCGGTTTCCGCCTGCGCCGTTTCGGCACGCCGTCGCCGGGTGCCGTGCTGTTCGTCGCCAATCACGTGTCCTGGCTCGACATCGAGCTGCTGCACAGCCAGGCCTTCATGTGCTTCGTGGCCAAGGCCGAGATCGCCCGCTGGCCGCTGGTCGGCTGGCTGGCCAGCCGCGCCGGCACCATCTACCACCAGCGCGGCAGCGGCCATTCACTGGCCGCGGTCATGGCCCGCGTGGTCGATCGCCTGCGCGCAGGACTGCCGGTCGGCGTATTCCCCGAAGGCGGCACCGGCGCCGGCGACCGCGTGCGCACCTTCCATGCGCGCATCTTCCAGGTCGCGCTCGACGCCGGCGTGCCGGTGCAGCCGGTCGCGCTGCGCTACGGCAACGGCGGCCGCCAGGACCCGGCAGTCGCGTTCGCGCCGGGCGAGCATTTCTTCGGCAATTTCCTGCGCGTACTCGGCGAACCGGGCATGGACGCGGAAGTGCATTTCTGTACGCCGATAGCGCTCGGCGACGAAGGCCGCCGGCGCATCGCCGAGCGTGCGCGCAGCGAGATCTGCGCGGCGCTGGGCCTGTCCGACGCTCGCGACGGCGGCAATGCCAACGCCGACGACTGAGCCTTTCCGCCAAACGAGACTGCCCGCCGTGCGCGCCGCCGAATTCACTCCTCACCGCCTGCTGCGCAATCCGCATGTGCAGTCCGTGCTCGCGTCCAGCGGCGTGCGCCGCTGGCTGCTGCGCGGTGGGCGTGCGGCACTGGAAGCGCGCTCGAAGGAACTGATCCTCGATTGCGGCGACGGCGTGCGTCTGCAGGGCTTCCACTCGACGCAGGGCGCGCGTCCCCACGCCCGCGGCCTCGTCGTGCTGCTGCATGGCTGGGAAGGCAGCGTGCAGTCGAGCTATCTGCTGCATACCGGCGCGCGTCTGCTGGCCGAGGGCTGGGACGTGTTCCGGCTGAATTTCCGCGATCACGGCGACACGCATCACCTCAATGCCGAGATGTTCCATTCCTGCCGGCTCGACGAAGTCGTCGGCGCGCTGCAGGAAGTCGCGCGGCGTTTCGCGCCGCGGCCGATGGCGGTGGCCGGCTTCTCGCTCGGCGGCAATTTCGCCCTGCGCGTCGCCCTGCGTGCGCCGGCTGCGGGCCTGCCGCTGAGCTATGCGCTCGCGGTCTGTCCGGCGCTGCACCCGCCGGCGATACTCGAGGCGATCGAACGCGCGCCGTGGTTCTACCACGCCTACTTCATGCGCAAATGGCGCGAGTCCCTGCGCCGCAAGCAGCGCCTGTTTCCCGAGTCGGCGCGCTTCAGCGCGGCCGAGCTCGGCAGCTCCATGCGCGAACTGACCCGCACGATGGTGCAGCGGCATACCGATTTCGGCAGCCTGGACGCCTATCTCGACGGCTATTCCATCGCCGGCGACCGCCTGGCCGACCTGGCCGTGCCGACGACGATACTGACCGCCTCGGACGATCCCATCATTCCGGTCGACGGCTTCCGCGCGCTGAAACTGGCGCCGTCCACGGAGCTCGAGATCGCGCCGGCCGGCGGCCATTGCGGCTTCATCCGCGACTTCAGCCTGCGCAGCTGGACCGAGGATTTCATCGCCGAACGCCTGGGCAGGCTGGCCGACTGAGCGCTCGCGTTGCCGTTCCTGCCGGTTTGCAGCGCCGGCTGAATCTGTCGCAACCGGGGGCGCGGCAGCGCCGAATCGGGGGCTTTTTGCGCGGGCATACCGCGATGTTGCGGTTCGCCGCGTTCGCCGCAGCCTGCGGCCGGCGGGCGGCCGTCGCGGCGCGTGGCGTTCCGCGATCGCGTGGGAATGCGGAAACGCTGCTGCGGCAAGCGCTTGCCGGGCCGGCCCCGGTCGTGCGGGGTAGCCGGACCACGCGGTCGGCACCGGACCGGGTCGGGCCGGCCGCGCACCCGGCGGGAGCTGCGGCATAATGCCCGGCTCGCGTCCGACTGGCTCTTTCCGTGGATTCCATGCTGCAAAAACTTGCCCGACTGCATTCCGAAGGCCAGCTCGACGAGGCCGAATCCGGCTACCGCGCGTTGCTTGCCGGCGAACCCGACAACGTCGACGTACTGCACCTGCTCGGCCTGCTGCGCCGCCAGCGCCAGGATCTGCCCGAAGCGCGCCGGCTGCTCGACCAGGCGCGCCGGCTCGCGCCGGAACGCGGCGACGTCGCGCTCGAGCTGGCCGGACTGTATTTCCTCGACAACGACCCGGTCGGCGCGCGCGCGCTGATCGAGGCCACGATCAAGCACAACCCCAACCAGCCCGGCGCGCACACCTTGCTCGCGCGCATCGCCGTCGTCGACAACGATCTGGCCAAGGCCGAGACCTTGTTCCGCACGGCTCTGCGCACCAACGAGAACGACGCCCATGCGATCGCCGGTCTCGGCCGCCTGCTGCTGGAGCGTGGCGAAGCCGACAAGGCGCTGGCCTATCTGAGCCGTGCGGTCGAACTGGCGCCGCGCGATGCCGGCATGCAGTTCGCGCTGGCCCGCGCGCTGGTGCTGCGCGGCAACCGCGCCTTCGGCGAGCAGGCTGCGCGCAACGCGCTGGCAATCGCGCCCGAACTGCACGGCGCGCGCTATCTGCTCGGCCAGGTGCTGCTCGAAGACGGCAAGGTCGACGAGGCCCAGGCCGCGTTCGCCGTGCTCAGCGAAGCGCCGGGTTTCCAGGCTATCGCGCGTTTCGGCCTCGGCGACGTCGCGCGCCATCAGCGCCGTCTCGACCAGGCCATCGAACACTATCGCGCCGGACTCGCGCTGCAGCCCGAGCAGACCCGCGCGGTGCAGCTGCTCGGCGCCTGCCTGGTGTCCGCTGCACGCGAAGAGGAAGCGCTGGAGCTGTATGCCGATTTCCTGCAGCGGCATCCGGAAACCGTTCCGATCGAAGCGGCGCTGGCCGAGCTGCTGGCCCAGGTCGGCGACGAAGCCGGCGCGCTGGCGCTGTGGCAGCGTCTGGCCCAGCGCCGGCCCAACGATCCGATTCCGCTGGCGCGACTGGCGCTGCTGCATGAACGCGGCGGCGACATGGCCGGTGCCGACCGGCTGGCCGAGCGCGTCGCCGGCGCGCTGCCCGAAGACGCCGACCTGATCCTGCTGCGCGCGCGCTCGGCGCAGCGCGAGGGCCGCGACGCCGACGCCGTGGCGCTGCTGGAATCGCTGCGTACGTTGAACCTTGCGCCGCTGCAGATCATGCAGGCCGCGCACCAGTTCGGCGTGCTCGCGGATCGACGCAACGACGTGCAGGTCGCCGTGCCGGCCTGGCAGGAATCGCAGTCCCTGCTGCCCGTGCAGATCCACGAACAGCCGGCGCTGCCGGCCGATTTCGCCGCCGCGCTCGCCGCGCCGGCGCCCGCGCCGCTGGCCAACCCGCCGGTCTTCCTGGTCGGTCTGCCGGGCAGCATGGTCGAGCGCGTCGCTGCATTGCTGCACCAGCAGCCCGATGTGCAGCTGCTGCGCGATCGCGCTTTCGCGCCGATGCGCCGGGACGTGTTCACCGATCCGGATTTCCCGGGCTGGAGCAACGGCATCGACGCAGCCACGGCGCAGACGCTGCGCGAGCAGTGGCAGGCCCAGGTCCAGGAGCTCGGCGCCGATCCCGGCGCGCGCGTGATCGACTGGCTGGTGCGCTGGGACGCGCGCTTCCTGCCGATGATCCGCCAGGTTTTCCCGGGCGCGACCGTGATCGTCGTCGAACGCGATCCGCACGACCTGCTGCTGAACTGGCTGGCCTACGGCTGGATGCCGGGTTTCGCGTTCCATGATCCGGTTGCTTCGGCGCGCTGGCTCAACAGCGCCGTCGCGCATCTGGCTCCGGTCGAATCGGCGCAGGGCCTGCGCGTGCTGCGCGTCGACGCCGATGCGCTGCTCAACGATCCGGCCGGTGCCGGCGGCGAACTGGCCGCGCTGCTCGGTCGCGAAGCGCTCGAACCCGGCGCGCTGCAGCGCGGTCTCGGCGGGCTGTCGATCGGTCTTGCGCCGGGACGCTGGCAGGCCTATACCGAAGTCCTCGCCGCGGCGTTCGCCGAACTCGCCCCGGGCCGCTGACCGACGTTTCGCCGGAACCCTTTTCGCATGCATCCATCCGACAGCCCGGCGCCGGTACTGCAGGCGCAGCTCGCCGCGGCCCGCGGTGCCGCGGCGCAAGGTCGCATCGCCGAAGCCGAGCAGCTGTTCCAGCGTCTCGTGGAGGCGATGCCGGAACTGGCCGAAGGACTGAACTTCCTCGGCATGTGTGCGCTGGCGCGGCAGCAGACCGACGCGGCCATCGCCCTGCTGGAGCGTGCGCAGCGCGTCGCCCCGGACGATGCGGAAACGCTGAAGAACCTCGGCCAGGCGTATCGCCGCTCCGGTCAGCTCGACGCCGCCGTCGCTGCGCTGGGCAGCGCGGTGGCGCGCGAGCCCGACTACTTCCTCGCGCGCTTCCATCTGGCCGGCACGCTGCAGCAGCTGCAGCGTGACGACGAGGCGTTGCCGGAATACTTCCGCGCACTGCGCAGCGCGCAGGAGCACGGCGAATGGCTCAACGAGGCGACCACTCCGCCGGGCCTGCGCCAGTCCGTGCTCGCGGCCATGCGCTATGTCGACCAGGGCCGGCATGCGCTGTTCGACGGTGCGCTCGCGCCGCTGCGCGCGCGCTTCGGCAACGACGCCCTGCGCCGCGTCGCCCGCGCGCTCGCGATCTATCTCGGCGACGAGCCCGCACACTATCCGAATCCGGCGCAGCGGCCGCTGTTCCTGTTCTTTCCCGAAATCGCTTCGCAGGCCTACTACGAGCGTTCGCGCTTTCCGTGGCTGGAAGCGCTCGAAGCGCAGACTGCAGCGATCCGCCTGGAGCTCGTCAACCTGCTGGCAGCCGAGCACGGTTTCGAGCCGTTCCTGCGTTTCGACGGCGATGCGCGCATCGACGACTATCTCAGCGGCCGCGAAGGCCAGCGCGCCTGGACCGGTTTCTTCTTCTACCGCCACGGCGAGCGCCGCGACGACAACTGCGCGCGCTGCCCGGCCACGACGGCAGTGCTCGACAGCCTGCCGATCGTGCGTATCCGCGAACACGCGCCCGAAGTGCTGTTCTCGCTGCTGACGCCGGGCGCGCACATCCTGCCGCACCGCGGCGTAACGAATACGCGGCTGGTGACCCATTTGCCGCTGATCGTGCCGGACAACTGCGCGCTGCGTGTCGGCGGCGTCGAGCACGCCTGGCAGGAAGGCCGCTGCGTCGTGTTCGACGACACCTACGAGCACGAAGCCTGGAACCGCAGCGACCGTACGCGCGTCGTGCTGATCCTCGACACCTGGCACCCGGACCTGACCGACGTCGAGCGCGAAGCGCTCAGCGCCCTCGTCGGCGTCATCGGCGATTTCAATCACCGCGCCGGCGTGCGCTGACGCGAAGCGCCGGCGGTGCGCCGTCGATTGCGATGTGCGCAGCGAACCGCAACATCAGGGTCCCGCAGCTTCAAGGAACCAGCACCGCAGCGATCCCGACGTCGCGGGATCGCATGCGGCATTCATGTCGCTCGACCCGGCGATTCCTTCGTTGGAGGCTCTTTGCGCGCACGGACCCCGAGGTTGCGGTTCGCCTGCGGCTCGCCACAACCTTCCCGGATTCTGAGCGCCGCGGTCTAAGGCGTGTTAACACTATTGCCGTCTGAATCTCCATGCGCGAAACTACGCGCATGGAGATAACCGCTGAGCAATTCGCGACGATTGAGCATTGCCTTCCTCGGCAGCGAGGCAACGTCAGTCTGTCCAACCTCGATGTCCTCAACGCGATCCTGTATGTGGCCGAGCATGGTTGTAAGTGGCGAGGTCTGCCCAAGCGTTTTGGCAATTGGCACACGATCTACACGCGGATGAATCGCTGGTCCAAGGCCGGGGTTCTGGATCGCGTTTTCGAGCAACTGCAGTGCAACCAGATCGTTCGTATCAAGATCGAAGCCGTGTCGATGGACAGTACGAGCATCAAAGTCCATCCGGACGGAATGGGCGCGCTAAAAAAAACGGACCGCAGTCCATCGGCAAGTCCCGAGGCGGTTGGAACACAAAGATTCATCTGGTTGCCGCGAATGCTCGGACGGCCATAGCGTTCAGCCTCTCGCCAGGCCAAGCGCATGACGCACCCGAAGGCAGAGAGCTGTTGCGCTGGTTGGATCGGCAGGACCGTCCGATCCCCCTGTTGATGGATCGAGCCTATGAAGGCAACGAAACACGGCAACTGGCGTTGGATCTCGGTTTCATTCCCGTTGTTCCGCCGATGAAGACGCGCGTTGATCCGTGGGACTACAACCGCGAACTCTACAAGCGACGGAACGAGGTCGAGCGCCTGTTCCGCCGACTCAAAGGATTCCGCCGAATCTTCTCCCGATTCGAGAAGCTCGATGTCATGTTCCTGGGCTTCATCAGTTTTGCTCTGATCGCTGACGGGCTTCGGATGTGTTAACAGGCCCTAGCCCAATCCGTAAGTCTTGCGCTTGCGGTACAGGGTCGACGCGTCGATGCCGAGCTGGCGCGCGGCCACGTCCAGGGTCGGCGTCGCGCCGAGTACGGCCTCGATATGCGCGCGTTCGAGCTGTTCTATCGTCACCGGATCGCCGGCACGCGGCGTCGCGCTGGCCAGGCTGGTCGCATTCAGGCCGGCGCTTGCGAACGGCAGGTGTTCGTACGCGATTTCCTCGTCGGCGCACAGGATGACTGCGCGCTCGATCGCATTGGCCAGCTCGCGCACGTTGCCGGGCCAGGAATAGGCCAGCAGCGCGTTGCGCGCGGTCTCGGTGAAGCGCCGCGCCGGCCGCCGGTAGCGCGCGACGAGACTGGTCAGCAGCCGGTCGGCGATGCCGGGTATGTCCTCGGGGCGCTCACGCAGCGCCGGCACGGTCAGCGCGATAACGTTGAGGCGGTAATACAGGTCATTGCGGAACGTGCCGTCCGCCACGGCCTGGGCGAGATCGCGATTGGTCGCCGCGATCAGGCGCACGTCGGCCGTGCGCGTGCGCGGATCGCCGACGCGTTCGTACTCGCGGTCCTGCAGGAAACGCAGGAACTTCGGCTGCAGCGACAGCGGGAACTCGCCGATCTCGTCGAGGAACAGGGTGCCGCCTTCGGCGACCTGCACGCGGCCCTGGCGATGGTCGTGCGCGCCGGTGAACGCGCCTTTGACGTGGCCGAACAGCTCGCTTTCGAGCAGCTCTGCCGACAGCGACGGACAGTTCACGGTCGCGAAGCCGGCTTTGCGCCGCATGCTCCAGAGATGGATGTTGCGTGCGAGTACGTTCTTGCCGGTGCCGCTTTCGCCGAGCAGCAGCACGGTCGCATCCGTTTCCGCGGCCTGCCGCGCCATTTCCAGCAGCCGGCTCATGGTCGGGTTCGCGCTGTCGAGCAGATCGGGCAGGGTCTCCGCGCGCGAGGATTCCAGCTCTTCGATGCGCCGCTCCAGGCGCCGCGCCTGGATCTGCTGCTCGACCGCATGCAGCAGCTTCTCGGGTTCGCAGGGCTTGATCAGATAGTCGGCCGCGCCGGCGCGCATCGCGCTGACCGCGATGGCCGCGTCGGATTCGGCCGTGGCCATGATCACGCGCATCCACGGCGCGGCGGCGCGCAGCTGCGGCAGCAGGTCCAGGCCGAAGTCCTCGCCGATATGCAGATCGAGGATGCAGACGTCGAACACGCTGCGCGCGACGGCGGCCAGTGCCGAGCCGGTGTTCTGCGCCGTGTTGACCTGATAGCCCTCGTCCTCCAGGCAGAGGCGGAAATTGCGCAGCACGGTCGCGTCGTCGTCGACCAGCAGGATGCGTTCGCGCGGTGAAGTCACGGTTTCGTTCATTGCGATCCCAGAGCTTTGTCTCTTGCACTCTGCACGGGCTGCGGGCGCATTCCTGCAAACCGCCCAGCAGTAATGTCGGCGATGAATGGCAAGGCTATGAAATGTATCGAGAAAATTCCAGCTTTTCGCTTGGCACGCGGATTGATTCTGTTACCACGACCGCGGCGGCAGCGCCCAGCGACGCGGAAAGCAAGCCTAAGGAGATAACCCATGTTGCATTACGCCGTTGTGTTCTTGGTCGTCGCCCTGATCGCGGCCGTGCTGGGGTTCGGCGGTATCGCGGGAGCGGCCGCCGGCATCGCCAAGATCCTGTTCTTCGTGTTCCTGGTGCTGTTCGTGATCTCTCTGATCACCGGCCGCCGACGCGTCTAGCCGGGCGCGCCCTGCCGGCCGGGACCTCCCGCCCGGCCGGCAGGGACCTCGGTTCCATCGCCTGCCATCAAGGAGATTTTGCATGAGCACCACGAGCAATCTGAAAGACCTGATCGAACTGCTCAACGACGGCGAGAAGTTCTACGACGAAGCCGCGACCAAGGTGAAGACCGCGGCCTATGCGGACCTGTTCCGGCGCATGGCGCGGCAGAAACAGGCCATCGCCAGCGATCTGTCGGCGCGCCTGGCTGCGTACGGCGAAACGGCGCCGCAGGGCGGCACCATGCTCGGCTCGCTGCGCAAGTTCTATACCGACATGCGCGCCAGCATGACCAAGGACAACGAAGCGGTCTACGTCGGACAGCTGGAGCAGACCGAGGATCGCATCCTCGAAGCGTTCCGCGACGATCTGACCCAGAGCGAGGACATGGAGCTGCGTCGCATCGCCGAGCGCCACTACCCCGACCTCAAGCGCACGCATGACGAAATGCGCGATCTGAAGCGCCGTCTGGCCGCCTGAGGAGACCCGGCATGAATACCGACATCATCAAAGGCAAGTGGAAGCAGCTCAGCGGCCAGGCCAAGGTGCAGTGGAACAAGCTGACCGATGACGACCTCGGCGTCGCCGACGGTCATCGCGAATACCTCGTCGGCAAGCTGCAGGAACGCTACGGCTGGGCGCGCGATCGCGCCGAGACGGAAGTGAAGGAATTTGAATCGCGTCTGAACTAGCTGCCGCGACAGCAGACGCGCCGCCGCGGGAACTTCACGCGGCGGCGCGGATCCAAGCTTGAGTCCTGCGAAACAGGACCCATTTCTTCAACCAACGGACCGGTCACTGCTGAACCCTTCCCCGACCGACCGGTCCGGCACCGCTGAGAAGCGGCGCGGCACCCGCCCACCCCAAGGGGCGGCGTGCAGACCCGAAGCGGCGACGTTCCCCTGCGTCGCCGCTTTTTTATGCGCGCATTCCGCCGAAGTCAGAAACGCTGGCGGTAGCTCGCGTACCAGTAGCGGCCGGGTACGTCGAAGTCGGCGAAGGTCGAATTGAACTGGCTGGAATAGGCCACCGGCGCATCGCGGTCGAACGCATTACGCACGCCGAGCGTGAACTTCGCATTCCACGGCGCCTGCCAGCTCGTCTCCAGATCGAAATATGTCACGCTGGCAAGGCGGTTCTGCGGCGCCGGCGAGGCCGCGCCGGAACCGTCGACGTCGATCTCGCGATGCGGATTGGAGCACAGTGAGTTCAGGCTGGGCTGGCCCACATACTCGGCAACTTCGGTGACGATGCTGCAGTCCTCGTCGCCGGGCGAGAAATAGCGCATGCCCAGCGAGGCGCTCCAGTCGTCGCGCTGCCATTGCAGGCTCAGATTGGAACGCAGGCGCCAGACCACCGAATAGAAGCCGCCCGGCGTACGGTTGTCGGCGACGATGTTGCCCTGCGCCAGGGTGCCATCGGGCAGCAAGGTGTTGCGCGCCGGCTGATGCAGTTCGCCGTAGTAGTCGACGTAGGCGTTGTCCCAGACCACGGCCAGATTGCCGGCGCTGGTCGCGCGCCGGTAGGTCAGGCCGAAGTCCACGCCTTCGGTCTCCAGGCCGCCGGGCAGGTTCTGCGCCGTCGCGACGACCCGGTACAGGCTGCCGTCGGGCGCGCGCTCGATGCGCCGGCAGGCCGCCGCGTCGCCGCGGTCGTAGCAGTCGCCGAGTACGGCTTCGGCCGCGCGGTTGCCGATCGCGTCGCGAATCTGGATGCGATACCAGTCGACGTTGAACTCCATGCCTTCCAGCCACTGCGGCGAATAGACCAGACCGAGCGAGCGCGACAGCGCGCGTTCGGGCTTGAGCTCGCGGTTGGCGCCGTAGGTGAAATAGGCCTCGCCTTCGATCACGTCGACCGGCACGCCGGCAGCCTGGCAGCGCGCCAGGGTCTGCGGCGACGGCGAATTGGCCGCGGCGCAGGGGTCGGTCGCCTGACCGAGGCTGTCGTAGTTGCCGGAATACAGATCGAACAGGCTCGGCGCGCGGAAGCCCTGCGCGACGTTGCCGCGTACGAGCAGATCGTCGACGGGCTTCCAGCGCAGGCCGAACTGCGAGTTCGTCGTGCCGCCGAATTCGGAATAGTCCGAATAGCGCGAGGCCAGCGACACGTCGAGCTGGCGCGCGAACGGCTTGCCTTCGAGCAGCGGCAGGTTGATCTCGGCGAACACCTCGTCGACCGAGTAACCGCCCTCGGTCGCGTCGTAGGTCACGCCGGTGCCGTTGGCGTTGCCGCTCGCGATGACCGCGTCGGGCCGGTTGTAGCCGTCTTCCTTGCGCCGCTCATAGCCGACGGCGATGCCGACCGGGCCGGCCGGAAGATCGAATATCTCGCCGGCCGCATGCGCCTGCAGGTCGCGCGAATCGGAGCGCTTGCGGTTGTGCGCGGAGATGCCGACGTAGTCGAGCATCTCCGGCGTGATCGAGCCCGGTGGACCGAACAGATTCAGCGGCACGCAGCCGGCGATAACGGCGCCGGGCCGGCCGCAGCGCGCCACGCCCGAGGCGTCCAGGAACGACGGACCCAGCGCCAGCGCGAGACGGCTGTTGTCGGCATACGGCGAGACGAGCTCACGCGAGTCGGCGCGCGTCGCGTTGTAGCTCAGGCTCCAGTTGAAGTCGCGCGTGCCGAGCTCGAACAGGCCGTCGAGGCCCAGCGCGATGCGCGTCGTCGTGGTTTTCTGCTCGAAGCGTCGCGGACCGGCTTCGCTGAAGCGGCGCGAGCCGGTCGCGGCGGCTTCGCCGAACGGGTTGTAGACGTTGTCGGCGGAAATGCCGATCGAGTTGCCGTCGGGATCGAGCAGGTACGGCGAGAACGACACGACGGGCTCGGCCAGCTGCTGCGAGGACAGTCGTTCGTTGCGCAGCAGGTTCGCGCTGAAGGCGAGCTTGGGACTGAACTCGTAACGGCCCTGGGCGAACGCGGAGCGGCGTTCCTGCGGCGTCTGCAGATAATTCTGCAAGGTGTAGTTGTAGCCGTCGGTGGCGAAATCCAGCGGACGGAAATCGTCCGGCGACGTGCCGGGCCGGCCCTCGATCAGACGCCGGTACCCGCCGCCGGAAGCCAGGATGAAACGCGTGTAAGGGGAGGTGAACGAACCGGTCGCTTCCAGCGGCAGGCCGTAGTAAGGCTGCCGCGAAATGTCGCGGTCGCGCGCGAAGATCGGCTCGTCCTTGCTATAGGTCGCGCCGGCCGCGGCGCTCCAGCCTTCTCCCTTGACGCCGTAGGTCAGGTCGAACGCGCGGCGCTGGCCGTCGCTGTAGCTGTTGTTCTCGCCGAAATAGACCGACGCCTCGCCACCGGTGAACGCGCGCCGCGTCACGATGTTGACCACGCCGGCGATCGCGTCGGAACCGTAGATCGCCGAAGCACCGTCGCGCAGTACTTCCACGCGCTCGACCAGGGCCAGCGGAATCGCCGTCAGATCCACTGCGCCCTCGAGGCCGGACACGAAACGCTGGCCGTCGAGCAGGACCAGGGTGCGATTGGCGCCGAGGCTGCGCAGGTTCAGCTGTGCCTCGCCGTTGCCGCCGTTGTTGACGTTGCGGTTGAGAGTCTGGCCGTTGCTCGTGATCGTCTGCAGGATGTCGCCGACGTCGGTCAGGCCCGTGCGCAGCAGCGCCTCGCGTTCGATGACCAGCACCGGATGCTGGGTTTCCATGTCGACGCGGCGCAGGTGCGAGCCGGTCACTTCCACCTGTTCGAGCTTGATCGCCTCGTCGTCGACCTTGAGCTGCTGCGCCGCGGCCGGCGTGCAGGCCAAGGTCAGCAGCGAAACCACGAGCACACTGCGATTTCTTTCCACCGTCATGGCGACTCCCTGGAATGCGGGCCACACCCAGCGCCGCCGACGCACGCTCCGCGGTCTTTGCCGCGACGTCGTCCGCCGCAACGCCGCCGGCGGAGTGCTCCCGTTACGCCGGGAGATGCGGAGCAGGCACGGCCGTCGGCGCGCTGGAGGTTTCCCGAAAAGTGCTGTGTCGAAAATTGCGCGAGCGGCCGATAGTAGCCAAATGCCGGCTGACTAGGAAAGTCTTCGTACGAACGATTTATCAGAAGCTGCGGCGGGCTTTTTTTTTGCCGCACTGCGCCAATGGCTGCGGTGCGGTGGGGCGGCCGTACGGCGGCATTGCACCGCCGTCAGGATGCGGCGGCCGGGGCCAGCGGCAGCTCGAACGCGAACACGCTGCCGCCGCCGGCGCGCGGCTCGAACCAGAGGTAGCCGCCCATCTGCTCGATGTCGTCGCGCGCGATCGCCAGACCCAGGCCCGTCGACAGGCTTTCGTCGGCATCGGTGCCCGCATGGGCGATGCGCGCGAAGCGCTGGAACAGCTTGGTGCGCTCGGCCTGCGGAATGCCGGGGCCGCGGTCCATGACGAATACGCGCGCATAGCCGGGCCGGTCGGCGTCGATCTGCACGTCGATGCACGAGCCGGTCGGCGCGTAGCGGATCGCGTTGCCGATGAGGTTCTGCAGCACGTTGCGCAGAGCGGCCAGGTCGCCCTGCGCGGTCAGCGGACGGCCGCCGCGCACCAGGCGCACGCCGCGCGCCTCGGCCGCGGCCTGCTGCCGCGCGATCGCGCGATCGGCGAGCTGGCCCAGATCCACGACGGCGGATTCCAGCATGCGCACGCGCTCGATCGTCGCGCGTCGCTGCAGGAAGCGCTGGATGAACTCGATGGCTTCGTCGCAGCAGCTGACGATGTCGTCGACGAGGCCCGCATGGCGCTCCGCGCTGATCGAAGGACGGCGCAGCATCTGCGCGGCGAAACGGATATTGGAGATCGGATTCTTCAGATCGTGGGCGACGATTGCGGTGACGTCGTCGCGTTCGCGAACCATCAGGCGCAGATGTTCCGTCGCGCGCTTGAGATTCACGTGGGTGCGCACGCGCGCGAGCAGTTCCTCGACGACGAAGGGCTTGGTGATGTAGTCGACCGCGCCGAGCTCGAACGCACGCACGAGGAATTCGCGTTCGGTCGCCGCGGTCAGGAAGATCGCCGGCACTTCGAGCAGGTTGGGATCGGCCTTGAGCCGGCGGCACAGCTCGAAGCCGTCCATGCCCGGCATCAGCATGTCCATCAGCACGAGGTCGGGCCGGCGCGCCTGGGCCCGGGCCAGGGCCTGCTCGCCCGAATTGGCCGGCATCACGTCGTAGCCGGCGTCCGACAGCATGTGGCCGAGCAGTTGTATGTTCGCGGCCTGGTCGTCGACGATCAGGATCAGGGGTTCGCGCGCGGGAGCGGAGAACGGCATCAGGCAGGGTCCTGCAGGTAGGCGGCAAGGTGGGCGCGCTGGGTCGGGAAGTCGGTCAGCGTGGCTTCCAGCGCAATGGGATCGAACTGCGCCGCGGCCGACTGCAGCCGCCGCGCGTAGCGTGCGAGCGCGGTCGAGCCGCAGCGTTCGGCCAGCGCAAGCAGCTGCTCGGCCAGCCGCGCGGTCTCGCGCACCGCCAGGGAATGGCGCAGATGCGGCCAGGCCTCGCGCTCGATCCGCTCCAGCTCGGCGACGACTTCGGCCAGCGCCTGCAGCTGCTGCGGCGCGTCGTCGGCGCCGGCCTCGGCGGCGGCTCTGTCGGGCGCCGTCGCGGGCAGCACGCGGCGCAGCTCGGCCATGAGCCGTTCGCGCGTGATCGGTTTGCGCACGTAGCCGTCGAAGCGCCGGCGCAGGCCGGCTTCCTCCCCGAGCAGGCTGGAGGCGGTGACCGCGATGACCGGCGTATGCGCGAGCTCGGCGTCGGCGCGGATCTGCTCCAGCGCCGCGACGCCGTCCAGGTGCGGCATGCGCACGTCCATGAGCACGACCGACGGCCGGTGCACGCGCGTCAGCGAAACCGCCTGCGCGCCGTCCTCGGCCATGATCAGGCGGTGCGGCGAGCCGCGGAACAGCGCATCGATGAGGTGCCGGTTCAGCGCCACGTCGTCGGCGACGAGAATGGTCAGCGGCGGCAGCGACTGCAGTTCCGCGCTGTCGCCGGCCGCGGTGTCGGCCAGCACGGCCAGCGGCACGCGCGGCAGGCGGATCTGGAAACACGAGCCCTTGCCGGGCTGGCTGTCCAGGCCGATCTCGCCGCCCATCAGATGGGCGAGCTGGCGCGTGATCGACAGGCCCAGGCCGGTGCCCTCGCGCTGGTTCGCATCGGCCGCGGCCTGGGTGAACGGTTCGAAGATGCTCTCGTGATCGGCCGCCGCGATGCCGACGCCGCTGTCCTCGATCTCGATCAGCAAGGTCGCGCGCAGCTCGCTGTCCGGATCCGGCGTGGCGCTCGCGCGGATGCGCACATAGCCCTGGTCGGTGTACTTGATCGCATTGCCGACCAGGTTGAACAGCATCTGCCGCAGCCGTGCCTGATCCAGCTCGACGCCGTCGGGCAGCGAGGCGTCGATGCGCGTGTCCAGGCGCAGGCCCTTGTCGGCGGCGAGCTGGGAGAACAGCAGCTCGGCGCTCTGGATCAGCTCGCGCACGTTCATCGGCGCCGGGCGCACGTCGAGCTTGCCGGCCTCGATGCGCGACAGGTCGAGCACGTCGTTGATCAGCGCCAGCAGCGAACGGCCGCTGGTCACGATCGCATCGACGTAGCGCCGGTCCTGAGGATCCGTCACGCGCTCGGTCAGCAGCTGGCTGAAGCCGAAGATCGCGTTCAGCGGCGTGCGGATCTCGTGGCTCATGTTGGCCAGGAACGCGCTCTTTTCGCGGCTGGCCCGGTCCGAGCGCGCGGCCGCTTCGCGCAGGCGGGTTTCCTGGCGCAGCGCGATCAGATGGCGCCGCAGCAGCACCACGCCGGCCAGGCTCGCGACGATGGCCAGGCCCAGTGCGGAAAAGATCGACACGTTGCGCTGCGCCATCGCGTGTTCGAGATACGCCTGCTTCTCGGCGATCAGCCCGCGCGCATCCAGGGTCAGGCGGCCTATCGAGCCTCGTATGTCGTCCATGGCCTGGCTGCCGACGCCCGAGCGCATCAGGTTCAGCGCCTGGTCCGCTCCCTGGTCGCGGTAGATCACCAGGGAGGTCGCAATCTCGCCGCGCTTGGTGGCCAGGGAGTTCTCGATCGAGGCCAGCTCCTCGCGTGCTTCCGGGTATTCGCCCAGCGCCTCGTCGACGGCGCGGAAATCCGCGCCGATCTGGCTCTCGGCTTCGCGGTACGGCCGCAGGTAACGCTCGTCGCCGGTCAGCAGATAGCCGCGCTGGCCGGTTTCCAGATCCACGATGTGGGTGAGCAGCAGGGACAGGCGCTTGGTCGCTTCCTGCAGCCGCGTCACCTCGCGCAGGGTCGAGGAGGTCTGCTCGCCGCTGCTCAGTGCAGTCCAGCCCACGCCGACCAGCAGCAGCAGCGCCAGCGCGAACAACAGCAGATAGCGCTGCCAGCCGTCCCAATCGGGCGATCCGGCGTCGGTCCGCTCTGTGGTGGGGTCGGCCAAACGCGTAGCTCCGGTCAATGGCGGTACACCGGGCCGGGCGTTTTGCACGGGCTCCGGGTGGCCGCATGGGACTAGTGCAAGCCCGGCTCGCCATACAACCCTTGAGAATCAAAGGTTTGAAGCGTTGCTGGGGCTGGCACGAAGGCTGAACTGACAGAACTGTAAGCCACCGAACCTGATGGAGCCGTCATGAACACCAAACCGCTGATGTTGATTGCCGGCCTGAGTGCCGCCCTGCTGCTGACTGCCTGCGATCGCCCGGAGGATCCGGCCAAGACGCGTGCCGACGTCGCCAAGGCCCAGGCCGAGGCCGGCCAGAAGATGCAGGATGCCCGCGCCGAGGCGAACAAGGACGTCGCGGCGGCCCAGGCCGATCTGGCCAAGGTGCAGGCCGATGCGAACAAGGATCTCAGCAAGGCCGAACGCGACGCCGGCGAGATGCGCGCCGATGCGAACAAGGAAATCGGCACGGCCACGGAAAAGGCATCCGGAAAGATCGGCAAGGAAGAGGCCGAGCTGATGCGCACGCGCGCGAAGGCCGACTACGACGTGGCCAAGACCGATGCCGAAGCCGCGAAGAAGGTGGCCGACCAGCGCTGCGACGCCCTGACCGGTGCCGGCAAGGACAGCTGCCAGGCCAAGGCCAAGTCCGACTACGACGCCGCGCTGAGCGCGGCCGAAGCGCGCCGTGAGGAACGCCTGCGCGAAGCCGACGCGCTGGCTGCCAACAGCGGCAATCACTGATCCCCGGGGCCCGGCGTCCGGCGCCGGGCCGTCATTCCTGCCAACAGAAGGACTGTGCCATGAAGCTCATGCTCAAGAGCGTTGCTACGCTGCTGTTGCTCGTCATCGGTTCCGCCTCGCTGACCGCATGCCACACGATCAAGGGCGCCGGCAAGGACGTGGAAAAGGCCGGTGAGGAAATCCAGAAGGCTTCCGACAAGGCGCGCGAGCACTGAGGACGTTCCGGGTGAGCGCCCGCTGCACGGCTGCCGTACCGGCCGCTCATCCCGCATGCGGCATGCTTGCCGCGCAGGCGTCCGGTCGCCCGGTCCCTGGGCGTTGGGAGTGATCGGAACCTCGGCCTCCGGGCGATCGCTCTTCCCTGCTTCGAGGGACTTGGGCATCGAAAGCGGGACTCCCGCACGTTCAGCGGTTGCCTGATCGAACCGCGTCCTGCCGCGCCACCTCGCGGCACGATACGGGGCCCCGGCCTTGCGGCCGGGGCTTTTCGTCGGCGGAACAGAAAATTCTCTGCGGCGCGAATCCCGTGCGATCGTCGGGATTCGCGGTTTCGACCTGTGCCGATGGTGCGGCGATGCCCGCCGCAGCGCGGCTCAGGCGCCGGCCGGCAGACCCAGCAGCAGCGCCAGGCCCAGCGCGATGCGATACCAGGCGAAGGCCGTGTAGCGGTGCGCGCGGATATAGCCGAGCAGCCAGCGCACGACGACGAACGCGGTCACGCAGGACACGGCGAACGCGATGCCGAGCAGGCCCCAGTCCTCGTGAGCCTCCTCGTGCCCCAGGGTCTTCAGCAGCGCGTAGCCCGAGGCCGCGAACATGGTCGGGATGCCGACGAGAAAGGCGAACTCGGTCGCCGCGGCGCGGCTCGTGGTGCCGGCCAGCAAAGCGACGAAGATCGTCGCGGCCGAACGCGAGGTGCCCGGGAACACGCCGGCGGCGACCTGCAGCAGGCCGACCAGCGCGGCCGTATGCCAGGCGATCGTCGTGACCTCGGGCTTGTTCGCGACCAGCCGCTCCGCGGCGAGTATCCAGATGCCGCCGATGACCAGCGCCCAGGCCACCGGCGCGACCGCTTCGGGCAGCTTGAAGCCGGCTTTGGCCACGATCAGGCCGAGCACGGCGGTGATGCCGAAGGCCAGCAGCAACTTTGCTGCATAATCCCTTTGTTCCTTTTCGCCGAGACCGGTGGCGAGCTGCCACAGCCGCTGCCGGTAGATCAGGCAGACCGCGACAATCGCGCCGGCCTGGATTGCGATGTTGAACAGGTCCGAGCGCGCGCCGAGCCAGTGTTCGGCGATCAGCAGGTGACCGGTGCTGGAAATCGGCAGGAATTCGGTGATGCCTTCGATCAGGCCGAGCAGGATGACGTTGAAGATCTCGTTCATGCGGGACGTGTTCATGCCGGCAGGCGCCGGCGCGGCGCAAGCTTAGCGGTTCCGTGCGGCGAAGCGGCGACGGGTCGCCGAAGCGGCGGCGGATCTGCCGGTCGTCGAAATGCCTTGCGTACGCGCCGGAGGCCGGACCGTTGCCTGCGCAGCTAATGGCTTGGCCGGCCGCATCTCGAGAAGTGCACGCCGGGCTGCAATGGGCAGGGAGGTCGCAGCGCGGCCACCGGCTGGCATGACGGACTCGGCCGTGGGAACATCGCCCGCATGCAAGGGGAGGTGAGGCCGGGCGGCCGGCGCAGTCCGTATTCGGTGACGATCCCGCATTCCGGTCGCGGACGGCTGGTCGCGCCCTGGGTCATCGTCCTCTTGCTGTGTGGAATGGCGATGCAGAGCATGATGGTCTGCATCGATCGCACGCAGTTGCTCGGCGCCTGGCATGCGGCTGCGCGCATGGCGCAGATCGAGATCGGGCTGCATCGCGCGTTGCACGGCCAGGGACCCGAAGAGCGCGACATCGGGCCGCTGCTTCCCGCTGCGAGTGGCGGCTCTTCCGCCAATAAGTCATTGCTGCCGGGTCTGACCGATCTGCAGGTAACCGATGGTTCTTTCAACCAGCGCATCGGAACGCGACGCCTGAGCGGCAATCTGTCGTGGCGTCTGGCTCAGCCCGATGGAAACGCCACGTTATTCTGGATCTGCGGCTACGCTGCCATGCCGGCCGGCATGACGCAGCCGCAGCTGCCCAACCTGACCGATGTGCCGCCCCTGTGGCTGCCGTCGAGCTGCCGGAATCTGCCATGAGTCCGACCGACGAATTCATCGCGCGCCAGTTGTATTTCCTGCAGCGCAGCGGCCTTGATCGTGCGCAGGCCCAGGCGCGTCTGCAGCAAGAGATGCCCGACAGCAGCGCCGTCATCGTCGCGGCAGGGCGCTCGGATCCCTTCTCCCGGCTGCTGCAGGAATCTGCCGAGGAATTCGGCCCGCACCTGGAAGCCGTCGAACAGGCCGCGCACGAGTTCCGCAGCGAGGCAGTCAACGCATTTCGACCGGTCTGGCGCTCATTGCTGGGGACGGCGGTCTACGCCGCTGTGGTCACGGTGGTCGCGGCTGTACTGGTCGGCCTTTCGACCACGTTTACTGCTGTACACAGCGTCTACGAATCCTTCGGTGCGGACTTGCCGCGTTTCACCCAGGTGATCGTCGCGCCGCTGTACCGCAATCTGCTGATATGGACCATGGTCGCCGGAGTTGTCGCACTGCTGTGGGTACTGCGCAGCCTGCGCAGGGGCGCCAGCCTCGGCCAGCGCGGGGCCGGTTCGGTTTTTCTGCACCTGACCGTCCAACTGGGTCTGCGCGACTACTGGCTGGTGCTCCTGCTCGTGCTGATGCGCGCTGCCTGCCGTTCCGGCATGGCCGCCGATGCCGCACTGGATGCGGCGCAGCGCGCCGTGGCTCGCTGGACCGGCCTGGCGCGGCTCGTGGCCGGGCCCGTGACGGCGCTGCGCAAACCGCTGCTGACCGCCGCGCGGCTGGGTACGTTGGACGCCGAACTCGCGTTTTTGATCGAAGAACGCTGGCAGACCATGCCTCAGCGCGCCGCAGCGCGGGCGGAATACTTCTCCCTGCTGGTCAATGTTCTCGTTGCCGCGGCGATAGGCACGCTCGTGATCGCCATCTATCTGCCCATATTCAAACTGGCCGCCATCGTCGGATAACGCCATGAAGCCTACCAACCGCCCGCAGCAGGGCTTTACGCTGATCGAACTGATGGTTGTCGTGGCGATCATCGGCATTCTTGCCTCCATCGCCTTGCCCGCCTATCAGGACTACATCGTGCGTGCGCAGGTGACCGAGGCGATCACGCTGACCTCCGAACTCAAGGCGCGCATGCTGGAACACTACCGGGCGCGAGGTCGCTTCCCGACCGACAACGCCGACGGCGGCATGCCCAGGCCCGAACAGCTGCTGGGCAATTACGTCGATCGAATTGATGTGGAAAATGGCGCAATTCACGCGCGACTGGGCAACCGCATCAACAGTCATCTGGCCGGCAAGGTGCTCACCCTGCGGCCGATCGTGGTGAAGGGCAGCCCTCTGAGTCCCGTGTCATGGATTTGCGGTCGGGCGTCGCCGCCCGACGGCATGGAAGCCGTGGGCGAGGACAGAACCGACCTCGACGATCGCGTCATTCCGACGGTCTGCCGCAAGTAACACCCCCGATCCGCGTGCGGGACGGCCAGCAACTGGCGGCCGACCGATCCGGCTGGGCTGGCCCTGGGCAAAGCTGGCGCGACGGCCGTCCGCTTACGGACTGGCCGTTCGCCCTGGCAGTGCAGGGCGGCAGCGAAAGAAGGCGGAGCTGTTGCGAGCGCCCGCGGTGGGGGTGTTCGCCGAGCGTAGCAACATCGTGGTGCAATTCGCGCAGTTGCTGCACCAAACTGATGCAAATCTGTTCGGCGAACTCGAGGGTGGAGCGCTCAATCCATTGATAAAAAAGGTTTTGCTGCGCTGGCACAGCACTTGCCATGGCAGGCTCATCTCCTACCCCACAGAGGTCGTACCCCATGTCCGCCGATCAGGTTCTCCAGCTCATCAAGGATGAAGGCATCGAATTCGTCGACCTGCGTTTCGCCGACATGCGCGGTACGCAGCATCACGTGACCTTCCCGGCGCACGCGATCGACGCGGGCACCTTCGAAGACGGCAAGATGTTCGACGGTTCGTCGATCGCCGGCTGGAAGGGCATCAACGAGTCCGACATGGTGCTGCTGCCGGATGCGGATTCGGCCTTCGTCGATCCGTTCTACGCGCACAAGACCCTGGCCATCGCCTGCGACGTGCTCGAGCCCAGCACCATGCAGGCGTATTCGCGCTGCCCGCGCTCGATCGCCAAGCGCGGCGAAGCCTTCCTGAAGTCCACCGGCCTGGCCGACACGGCGTTCTTCGGTCCGGAGCCCGAGTTCTTCATCTTCGACTCGGTGCGCTGGCAGAACGACATGGGCAAGGTGTTCTACGAGATCGAATCGCAGGAAGCCGCCTGGAGCTCGAAGTACCGCTACGAGGAAGGCAACTCGGGTCTGCGCCCGGGCGTGAAGGGCGGCTATTTCCCGCTGCCGCCGGTGGACTCGTTCCAGGACCTGCGCGCCGAGATGTGCATTGCGCTGGAAGCGCTGGGCCAGGTCGTCGAAGTGCACCATCACGAAGTGGCCAACGCCGGCCAGTGCGAGATCGGCACGCGCTTCAACACGCTGGTCAGGAAGGCCGACGAGCTCATGCAGCTCAAGTACGTGATCCGCAACGTCGCGCACAAGAACGGCAAGACCGTGACCTTCATGCCCAAGCCCATCGTCGGCGACAACGGCTCGGGCATGCACGTGCACCAGTCGCTGTCCAAGGGCGGCCAGAACCTGTTCTCGGGCGATCTCTACGGCGGCCTGTCGCAGACCGCGCTGTACTACATCGGCGGCATCTTCAAGCACGCCCGCGCGATCAACGCGTTCACCAATTCCACGACGAACAGCTACAAGCGCCTGGTGCCGGGCTTCGAGGCGCCGGTCATGCTTGCCTATTCGGCGCGCAACCGCTCGGCCAGCTGCCGCATTCCGTTCGTGACCAATCCGAAGGGCCGCCGCATCGAGATCCGCTTCCCGGATCCGATGAACTCGGGCTACCTCGCGTTCACTGCGCTGATGATGGCCGGCCTCGACGGCGTCCTGAACAAGATCGACCCGGGCGCGCCGATGGACAAGGATCTCTACGACCTGCCGCCGGAAGAGGAAAAGAACATCCCGACCGTCTGCCACAGCCTCGACCAGGCGCTCGACGCGCTGGACAAGGACCGCGACTTCCTCAAGGCCGGCGGCGTGTTCTCCGACGACTTCATCGACGCCTACATCGAGCTCAAGCTGCAGGAAGTGACCAAGTTCCGCGCTTCCACGCATCCGCTCGAATACCAGATGTATTACGCGATCTGACGCTTCGGGGCGTAAACCCATCCCCACCCGTACCCTCCCCTTGAAGGGGAGGGTTTTAAGCGGGCTTTTCCGAGAGGGATTGGAAGCGCTCGTGAAAACTCGGCGAAGAACCGGCGGGTTTATCGACGCCGGCGAGGATAAACCCTCCCCTTCAAGGGGAGGGTATGGGTGGGGATGGGGTTGCTCTCGCTGCCCATGAGGCAGGCGTCAGCTACAGATACAGAAATGCAATAGAAACAAAGAAACAAGTTAAAAAAAGAAAGCAACCGCGCACGACGCGCGGTGTTCGGGAAGGGTGGTATGCGGGCTTTCGCGAGGCCTCGCGTGCCGGCCGCGGGATGCGGCGAACGAGGTCCGTCGGCGCTGCGAGCCAGGCGTCGGCGGAACCGAGGGGCGGCACAGCCCCGGGTTACCCGGAGTGGAGCGGCAGGGACTGCCACCGCTGCGCGCAGGCGCGGCGGCAACCAACTCACCGAACGGGAATCATCGACATGCCTCGCTCATCCCTCACGTTCCGCGTGGGCGCCATACTTGCGTCCGCGTTTCTCCCCGCCGCCGGCCCGGCGGCTGCCGCCGTCAGCGGCTCGCTCTCGCTGACCAACGACTATCTGTTCCGCGGCCTGTCCCAGACCAATCAGAAACCGGCCCTGCAGGGCGGCGTCGAATACGCCCACGACAGCGGCATCTATGCCGGCGTCTGGGGCAGCAACATCAGCTGGCTGTCGGACTATTCCAGCGCCGCGCTGCCGATCAGCAGCAGCGTCGAACTCGATGGCTACGTCGGCTGGCGCGGCAACCTCAGCGACACGCTCAAGCTCGACGCCGGCGTCTACACCTACTACTACCCCGGCGACTATCCCACCGGCTTCGTGCGGCCGTACACGACCGAGGTCTATCTCGGCGCGAGCTGGGGGCCGGCCACGCTGAAGTACTCGCACGCGCTGACCAACCTGTTCGGCTTCGCCGAGTCCGACGGCTCGGGCTATCTCGAGGCGAGCGTCAACTACGAATTCAGTCCGGGCTGGACGCTCAACGCCCACGCGGGGCACCAGCGCGTCAAAGGCACGTCGGCGGCTTCGTACAGCGACTGGAAGCTCGGCGTTACACGCGGTTTCGACGGCGGCTGGTCGCTGGCTGCCGCGTATGCCGACACGAACGCGGAACGCGGCGTCTACACCAATGCCTTCGGCCATTTTCTCGGCCGCTCCACCGGCACCTTGACCCTCAGCAAAGCCTTCTAGGCAGGGAGATCCGATGAAACTGATCGTTGCCATCATCCGGCCGTTCAAGCTCGACGACGTGCGCGAGGCCCTGTCCGACGCCGGCGTCAGCGGCATCACCGTGACCGAGGTCAAGGGCTACGGCCGCCAGAAAGGTCACACCGAGCTCTATCGCGGCGCCGAATACGTCGTCGATTTCGTACCGAAGATCCGCATCGAGGCCGCAGTGCCCGACAGCCTGGAAGACATCGCGATCGAGGCGATCACGACGGCCGCGCGTACCGACAAGATCGGCGACGGCAAGATTTTCGTGCTCGAGCTGCAGCATGCGGTGCGCATTCGCACCGGTGAAACCGACGACGAAGCGCTCTGAGGGGGATGCCATGAAGCTACTTTTTACATTCTGCAAAAAAATGCCGGTGGCCGCCGCCGCCGCCGCGCTGCTGCTGTTCTCCGGCGAGCTGTTCGCCCAGGCCGCCGCACCCGTGCCGAACAAGGGCGACACGGCCTGGCTGCTGGTCTGCGCCGCGATCGTGATCTTCATGACCCTGCCGGGCCTGGGCCTGTTCTACGGCGGTCTCGTGCGCTCCCGGAACATGCTGTCGGTGCTGATGCAGTGCGTGCTCGTGTTCGCCCTGGTCGCGGTGCTGTGGACCCTGTACGGCTACAGCCTCGCGTTCACGCCGGGCAACGCGTTCTTCGGCGGCTGGGACCGGCTGTTCATGAAGGGCCTGACGCCCGAGGCGACCGCGGCGACCTTCTCCAAGGGCGTGGTCGTGCCGGAACTTGGCTATTTCGCGTTCCAGGCCGCGTTCGCCTGCATCACCTGCGCGCTGGTCGTCGGTGCATTCGCCGAGCGCATCCGCTTCTCGGCGGTGCTGGTATTCACGACGATCTGGTTCACCTTCGCCTACGTACCGATGGCGCACATGGTCTGGTTCTGGCCGGGCCCGGACGCGTTCACCGACCAGGCCGCGGCCGACGCGGCGACGGCGGCCTCGGGCTTCCTGTTCAAGCGCGGCGCGCTGGACTTCGCCGGCGGCACGGTGGTGCACATCAATGCGGCGGTCGCCGGTCTCGTCGGCGCCTGGCTGGTCGGCAAGCGCATCGGCTACGGCCACGAGGCGATCCGGCCGCACAACCTGCCGCTGACCATGACCGGCGCCTCGATACTCTGGGTCGGCTGGTTCGGCTTCAATGCAGGCTCGGCGCTCGAAGCGAACGGTTCGGCCGCGCTGGCGTTCGTGAACACCCTGATCGCGCCGTGCGCGGCCATCCTGGCCTGGACCGCCGGCGAATGGATAGGCAAGGGCAAGCCGTCGATGCTCGGCGCGGCTTCGGGCGCGGTGGCCGGTCTCGTCGGCATCACGCCGGCTGCGGGCTTCGTCGGCCTCGGCGGCGCACTGGTCATCGGCTTCGCCGCGGGCCTGGCCTGTCTCTGGGGCGTCAGTGGCCTCAAGCGCCTGCTGCGCGCTGACGACGCGCTGGACGTGTTCGGCGTGCACGGCGTCGGCGGCATCGTCGGCGCGCTGCTGACCGGCGTGTTCGCGGCACCTTCGCTCGGCGGCGTCGGCATCTACGACTACGTCGCGAACAGGACCGCCGACGGCTATTCCATAGGCGGCCAGCTGCTGATCCAGGGCACCGGCGTCGTCGTGACCCTGATCTGGTCCGGCCTCGTCGCGTTCATCGCGTTCAAGCTCGCCAGCCTGCTGCCCGGCGGCCTGCGCGTGGCCGCCGACGAGGAGCGCGAGGGACTGGACATCACCTCGCACGGCGAGTCGGCCTACGACCGCTGAAGCGGATCACGCCTGCGTCGCCGCGTGCGGCGGCGCAGGTGCGGCGGTGCGCATGTCTACGTGGCGATTGCGATTCTCATGCCGCTGCCTCAGTCGCGCTCAGCGCAGCGGCACGCGCCGCAGCATGATCGGCGACAGGCGCGCGCCGGCGCGCAGTGATTCCGCGTCGGCGTCCCATTTCCAGATCTGGCTGTTGGCGATGTAGACGAAGCCGCCGGGGGTCACCGTGCCGGTCGTCGGCTCGTTCAGGTCGACGACGGCCGACTCCAGCGCCTCCACGCGCTGGATCTCGCGGCCGTCAGTGGACAGGCGTGCGCGCAGCACGCGGCCCGCGCCGAAGCCGTTCTGCACGCCGATCAGGTAGCGGTCGGCCAGATACAGGCCGTCGATGCCGCCGGTGGCCGCGCCGTTCGGCGCCGCCAGCAGCTGGGCCTGGCCGGTGCCTGCGTCGATGCGGCTGATGCCGTTGTAGACCGCGACGTACACCGCATCATGCGCGTCGTCGCAGGCCATGCCGTTGGCTGCGATCGCATGGCCGGGCTCCGTCCAGAGGCTTAGCGACGTCTCTGCCGGACCGGCGCGGAACAGGCGACTCTGCTCGCTGTCGCTGACGAACAGACGGCCGTCGCGCATCAGGCACAGGTCGTTCAGGAAGGCCGCATCGGCCGCCGGCACGCGCGCAAGCTCGCGGCCGTCGGCCAGCGCGATGCGCACGACGAAAGGTTTGCCTGTGCCCGCGGCACGTGCGCGCGGCGTCGGATTGACCACGGCCAGCAGGGTCTCGCCGTCGCCGGCCACGCTCATGCCGAGCACCACGACCGGCTCCTCGACCGACCAGAGCAGGCTGACGCGGCCATGCCGGTCCACCGCATGAATGCGCGGCGCATTCATCGCGCCGACCAGGAAGCGGTCGCGCTTCGTGTCGTATGCCAGGCCCTCGGGCACGAGGCCGGCGACGTTGACCAGCAGCGCACGCTGGCCGCGCTCCCGGCGCTGCTGCTGGCGCTGCAGCTTGAGCTTGAGCGCGCGGAACTCGTCGCGATTCTGCAGGCCCGGGAAATCGCGCGGGTTCACGCCGAGATCCCAGCCGCGCTTGAGCAGCAGCGCCAGCCATTGCAGGGCGTCGTCGTCCAGACCGTCCTCGGCGCTGAACCGCGCCAGCATGTAGGCCAGATAGTGCGACTGCGGCTGCTCCGCGTAGCGCTGGGTCAGCGCGGCGATGGCCTCGGCATGGTCGGTCGCGGTCTGCGCCCGCAGCGGCACAACCGCCGCCAGCGCAATCAGCAACAGCAGACAGATTCTCGACGACACGCCTTGCTCCCTGTGACCGAAACCGTCGCGCACGCAGCGCAAAGCGACAACCTAGCCGCTGCGGCGGTGCCGGCTCAAGCCTCGGTGTTGCCGCGCTTGCGGCTCGCCGGTCCGCTGGCGGCCTGGTTTCGGGGCCTGGTCCCGGCCAAATACGGCCGAACGCTGATCGCTGGAGGACCGCCTGCGCCCCCGGTGACGCCGGAACTGCGCCTGGCCAGATGGCGAGCGGAGCGGGCTCGCCGGCCCGCCTCCGGGCCGGTCGCGCAGACTGTGGACGCCGGTCCCCCTGCAATCAGCCATGCACGCCCGCAGACCGACGTCCGGCACACGGCCGACCTGTTTCGCGTGCGGGAACCGCGAAGGTCCCCGGCAAGACGCCGCGCGGCATGGCCTCTCATCGACTATGACGGCGCGATCTGGCAGCGGCACCGATCGCGGCAGTCCTTTCCGCAAGCCTGCAGCACTGCCTGTCGAACGCGGTATTTCAGGGCGCCGGCCCGCGGCTGCAGCGGTCTCTACAAACATGAATGGCCCGCGCGTGCGAATCCGCGGACCGCACGGCTGGCGTCAGCACCTGCGGGTTGGTACGCAGCATGCATGGAATTTCTGCAGCGAGCGCGTCGTTCATTTCTCACGAAGCAACAACGCCGCACTTGCCGCAACGCGCCGATTGCGCATAAGTTCCGCCTTCACAGCGGTTCGTGCCGACGCGGCGACAGCCTGCAACGGGGAGCGGACGGGCCGGACGGAGGGGAGCATGGCGCACGAGGGCAGTCTGGTCTGTGTGGGCCTGGGCATGACGCTGGGCTCGCACCTGAGTCCGCTCGCACGCAGCCATATCGAACAGGCCGACGTCGTGTTCGCCGGCGTATCCGACGGCATCGTCGAGCTCTGGCTGCAGGGCATGCACCCCGACGTGCGCAGCCTGCAGCCCTACTACCGCGAAGGCCTGTCGCGCCTGCGCACCTACGAACAGATGGTCGAGGCCATCCTGACCGAAGTGCGCGCCGGCCGCAAAGTCGTCGGCGCGTTCTACGGCCATCCCGGCGTATTCGCACTGCCGCCGCATCGGGCGATCGCCCAGGCCCGCGCCGAAGGCTATGCCGCGCACATGGACCCGGGCATCTCGGCCGAGGACTGCCTCTACGCCGACCTCGCGATCGACCCGGGCCGCGTCGGCTGCCAGCACTACGAAGCCAGCCAGTTCATGTTCTACCGCCGCCGCGTCGACACCTCGGCTTACCTCGTGCTGTGGCAGGTCGGCATCGCCGGCGACCAGTCCCTCGCGCGCTTCTCCACGCCGGCGGTCTACCGCGAAGTGCTCGTCGACGTCCTCGCCCGCGACTACCCGCGCGACCATCCGGCGATCATCTACAAGGTCGCGACCCTGCCCATCCATACGCCGCGCATCGAACACACCACGATCGCCGGCCTCGTCGGCGCCGACATCGACCTGCACGCGACCGTCGTGCTGCCGCCGGCGCGCGAACTGGAGCCGGATGCGGAGGTCAGGGCGCGGCTGGATACGCTGGACGCGATGGTGGCCCATGCGTGATCCCGATCTGAACGCGATCGCCGCGGATTTCGCCTTCGACACGCCGCGCCTGCACGTGCGTCCGCTGCAGGACGAGGACGAGGCGTTCTACTGCGCGCTCTACACCGACGCGGACACGCAGCGGCATACCGGCGGCGCACTGGCGCCGGCCGCCGCGCGGCGCAGTTTCGCGGCCGCTCTCGCGGCGCCGCGGCGAACGCCGATGCAGCGCCTGTACCTGATGCTCTGCGAACGCCGCGAACGGAATGCAGTGGGCATGGTCGGGCTGAACGACATCGACGCCTCGGCGCGCCGCACCGAGATCGGCATTCTCATGAGTCCGCCGGCGCGCGGCGCCGGCTACGGGCGCGAAGGCTTCGGCGCGCTCGCCGAACAGATCTTTCATCGTCTGCCCATCGACGAAATCTATGTGCAGTACGCGACAGCGAACATCGGCGCGGATCGTCTCGCGACCGGCGTCGGCTTCCGCTACGCCGACCCGCCGGGACGCGTCTCCGGCGCCGATCAGCGGGTGGCCGTGATGTACCGTGGGTAAGCGTTTCTCCAAAACCAACACAGTGAGGTAGAGCGATGTCCAACGTCATCGATTTTCTGAACCGCATGGGCAGCGACAGCCGCTTGCGGCATGCGGATGCGGCACTGCTCGCCGCCGCATTGCAGCAGGCCAACCTGGATCCCGAGCTGCAGGCGGCCGTCCTGGCCGGCGATCAGCAGCGGCTCGAAGCCGTGCTCGGCGCGCGCACCAACGTGATCTGCGGCCTGTCGCCGGCCGAACCCGACGATGCGCCGGAACCTGCCGACGACGACGAGGAGATTCGCGCGCTCCAGGTTGCGCGTGCCGGCTGAAACCCGCCACGGCCTGTCCCGGGCCGCCCGGCGCTTCGCGTCGGTCGGCCTTTTCCTGTTGTTGTCGCTGCTGGTCACGCACAAGGCGCTGACTGCGAGCAGCGACCAGATCAATCAGTGGCTGACCGACGCGGATCGGGTCAAGAGCTCCGATTACACGCGCTTCGCCTCGCTGCTGAACCAGGTCGACGTCGAAACCGACAGTCTCTCGTCCAGCCAGCGCCAGCTGCTCGCCTTCCTGCGCGCCTGGCAGCGCAACTACACCGGCGAATTCGATCAGGCCATCGTCGAGTTCAAGAACGTCATCGATCATGCGGACGACGAGGTGCTGCGTACCCGCGCCGGCGCCGCGATGATCAATGCGATGGCCATCGCACGGCGCTATTCCGAGGCCTATTCCTATCTCGATCTGCTCGTGGAGCGCCTGCCGCAGATCGGCGACGCCAAGGCGCGCGACCAGATCCTTCACGTCGCGGCGCTGCTCAACAACGAAGCCGGCCAGTACGAGCTCGCGCTCGACTACAGCGCCAAGCTGCTGAGCCAGAGCCTCGGCGGCCGCGGCGAATGCATGGCGCGCCAGCTGCTGGTGCAGACGCAGTACGAGCTGGACCAGCTCGAACCCGACGGCGCCGAAGTGAGCCAGGCGATCTCGGTCTGCGAGCGCAACGTCGAGCCGATCTTCACGAATTTCGTGCGCGTGTTCGTCGCCCGCCGCCTGATCGACCGCCACCAGTACAAGGAAGCCGCGGCGCTGCTCGGCGGCAAATACGACGAAATCCAGGCGACGCGCTATCCGCGTCTGACCACCGAGGTCGACGTGCTGCTGGCGCAGGCATTCTTCTCCAGCGGCGACATCTTCCAGGCCAAGGCCTATGCGCTGCGCGTGGTCGACCGCCGCGTCGCGACGGAAGTGACGGACCCGCTGGTCAGCGCCTACAAGCTGCTCTATCAGGTCGCGCTGCAGCAGGGCGACGAGCGCACGGCGCTGTCCTACCACGAGAAATACGCCGAGGCCGATCGCAAGAACATCGACGACGTCAGCGCGCGTTCGCTGGCGTATCAGATGGTGCGCCATCAATCGATTGCGAACCGGCTGCAGATCGAAACCCTGAACAAGCAGAACCAGGTGCTGCAGCTCGAACAGCAGCTCGGCGCCAAGGCCGCGGAGACCAGCCGCCTCTACATCGCGCTGCTCGTCGCCGGCCTGCTCATGGTGTTTCTCTGGGCCTTCCACACCAAGCGCCGCCAGCTGCATTTCCGCCGCCTGTCGCAGCAGGACGGCCTGACCGGCGTCGACAACCGGCCGCATTTCCTCGACATCGCGCAGCGCTCGCTCGACGAATGCCGTCGCGGCAGCCGCGAGTGCACGTTGATCCTGTTCGACCTCGATCATTTCAAGATGATCAACGACCGCCACGGCCATGCGGCCGGCGACATCGTGCTCAAGCAGGTGTCCGCGGTCTGCCGTACCTATCTGCGGCCCAACCAGTATTTCGGCCGCATCGGCGGTGAAGAGTTCGCGCTGCTGCTCGTGGACTGCGGCCTGGAACGCGCCCAGCTGTTCGCCGAGCAGCTGCGGCAGGCGGTCGCGGCGACGAATGCGGCGGCCGGCCTCGACGGCGTCGTGATCTCGGCGAGCTTCGGCGTCGCAGCGGCTTCCGAATCCGACTATGAACTGCGCCAGCTCATGGCCAGGGCCGATGCGGCCATGTACGTCGCCAAGCGCGACGGCCGCAACCGCGTCGTCGTTTCGCATCCGGACGCCGTTCCGTTGCGACTGGGCCGCAGCGGCATCGTCGCGATCGTCGACGATGCGCGATTGACCCGACCGTAGAGCGCACCACCGCACCGATCGACGTCTTCGAAGTCAGCAGCCCGAGGGGTGTGCGAGACGATCATGGCCAGCCGGATCGCTGTAGAAGAGGCGGAACGCACGAACCTCGGCGCCTTGGCGCAGGAACAGGTCTTGCCGCTCGCCGCGGCGCAGCGGCGCATCTGGTTCGTCAGCCGTCTCGGTCCGGCTCAATCCGCCGCCTACAACCTGGCCATGGGCATGCGCCTGCGCGGCCCGCTGGACGCGGCGCGTCTGCAGCAGGCGCTCGATCTGCTGTGCCTGCGCCACGACGCGCTGCGTTGTTTCATTGCGGAAAATGACGGCGTGCCGCAGCTGCACGTGCCGGCGGCCGGGCGGCGGCGACTCGCGCTGCAGCGCCATGACCTGAGCGCCGACCCGGCACCGGACGCGGCACTGGACGCGCTGATCGCCGACCAGGCGCGGACGCCGTTCGACCTCGCCGCCGCGCCGCTCGCGCGCGCCGGCTTGATCACGTTGGCGCACGACGAGCACGTATTCGTATTCACCCTGCATCACGTCATCGCCGATGCGACGACGCAGCGCATGTTCGCGCGCGACCTCGGCGAGCTCTATGCGATGGTCCCGACCGCGTCGGTGGTCGGCAGGCCTGCGGGCTGGCGTTTCGTCGAAGCCATTTGGCTCGAGCAGGCGCAGGCGTCGGCCGCGGCCTCGCAGCCCGACTACTGGCGGCACAATCTGCTCGGCGCGCCGGCGCTGTCGGCGTTGCCGACGGACCGGCCGCGTCCCGCGCAGCCGCTCGTCGCGGGCGCGTTTCAGCCGTGGACGCTCGCGCCGGCACAGGTCGCACGGCTGCGCACATTCGCCCGGCATCGCGGCGTCAGTCTGTTCGCCGTGCTGCTCGCCGGCTGGGTGGCGCTGGGGCAGCGTCTGGCCGAGCAGCGCGACTTCGTCGTCGGCGTTGCGGCCGCCGGTCGCGAGTCGACGGCCGCTCGCGAGGCAGCGGGCTGTTTCGTGACCACCTTGCCGGTGCGCGTCGCCGTCGGCGAAACGCCGCGGCTGCGCGAGCTGCTGGAGCAGACGGCCACCGGCCTGCAGCGCGCGCGCGCGCATCAGGCGCTGCCGTTCGAGCAGATCGTCGAGCAGGCGGCGGTCGAGCGCGGCCTCGATCACCATCCGCTGTTCCAGTCGCTGTTTACCTGGCTGGGACGGCAGGACGAACCGGGTTTCCATTTCGACGGCGTCGAGGTGCTGCCGCTGCCGGCGACCTTGGCCAAGTACGGCCGGGAAAGCGCCGGTGCGCACGAAGCCGGCGCGCTGATCCTGCATGGCGGCACCGCGGCGCAGGTCGCGGTCAAGCTCGATCTGTCGCTGACGTTCTGGCAGGCCGGCGAAAGCGTATTCGGCGGTCTCGAATACGCGACGGCGCTGTATGAACCCGCCACGGCGCAGCGTCTGCTGCGCTACTGGACGGCGCTGCTCGACGCGTTTGCCGAGGACGACGACCAGACCCTGGATGCCGTCGATCTGCTGACTTCGATCGAGCGCGGGCAGGTCCTCGGCGCCTGGAACGACACCTTCGCCGATTACGGCCGCAGCTGCGTGCACGAGTTGTTCGAACTCCAGGCAGCGCGTACTCCCGACGCACCGGCGCTGGAGATCGGCGCGCGCCGGCTCAGCTACGCGCAGCTCGACGAACGAGCCGGCCTGTGGGCGCGGCAGCTGCGGCAGCTCGGCCTCGGCGCAGGCGACTGCGTCGGCGTCGCGTTCGAGCGCAGTGCCGACCTCGTCGTCGCGTTGCTCGCGGTGCTCAAGAGCGGCGCCGCCTACGTGCCGCTCGATACGTCGCAGCCTGCGCGGCGCATCGCCTATGCCGTTAGCGACAGCGCCGCACGGCTGGTGCTGACCGACGATGCCAAGGCCGAATGGATGGCGCTGCTCGATCCCGCCGTGCGCGTGCTCGACGCCTGCGATCTCGCGACCGCGCAGCCTGCCGCCGTCGGAGTGCCGCCGCGTCTGGCGACGCCGGACGATCTCGCCTACGTGATCTACACCTCGGGCACGACGGGTCTGCCCAAGGGGGTCATGATCGCGCACGCCGGCGTCGGCAATTTGTTGCGCGCGATGGCTTACGAGCTGGGCGCCGGTTCTCACGATCGCATGCTCGCGCTGACTACGATCGGGTTCGACATCGCGGCGCTGGAACTGTTTCTGCCGCTGATCACCGGCGGCTGCGTGGTGCTGGCCGCGCGCCGCGTCGCGCAGGATCCGTATCGTCTGCAGGAACTGCTCGAGCGCGCGGCGATCACGATCGCGCAGGCCACGCCGACCGGCTGGCGCCTGCTGCTCGATGCGGGCTGGCGCGGGCGCGACGGGCTGCGTGCACTGTGCGGCGGCGAGGCGCTGCCGAGCGAGCTGGCTCAGCGCCTGGAGCGCTGCGTCGATGCGCTGTGGAACGTCTACGGTCCGACCGAGACCACGATATGGTCGACCTTGCGTCGCGTCGACGGGCGCGGCGCGACGGCGGCGATCGAAAGCATAGGCCGGCCTCTGGCCAACACGCGTGTCTACGTGCGCGACCGCTGCGGCAACCTGCTGCCGGCGGGCCTGGTCGGCGAGCTGTGCATCGGCGGAGCCGGCGTCGCACGCGGTTACGTGAACCGCCCCGAGCTCGATGCCGAACGTTTCGTCCCAGATCCGTTCGTCGCCGGAGAACGGCTTTACCGCACCGGCGACCTCGCGCGCTGGCGCCATGACGGCACCTTGGAATTCCTCGGCCGCAACGACGCGCAGGTCAAGATCAACGGCTTCCGCATCGAACTCGGCGAGATCGAGGCGCGGCTCTACGCGAGCGGTCTCGTGCGCGAAGCCGCCGTCGTCGTGCGCGACGACGCGGCTGGCCATGCGCGCCTGGTCGTCTACTTCGTGCCGGCGGCCGGTGCCGATGCGGCAAGTCTGCGCGAGGCGCTGGCGCTCGATCTGCCGGCCTACATGGTGCCCGAACGCTACGTCGCGCTCGATTCCCTGCCGGTCAGCGCCAACGGCAAGGTCGATCGGAAGGCGCTGCCGAGCGCGCAGGCGCCGTTGCCCGAGGCCGTGCAGAAGCCGCTGCCCGGACTGGAAAGCGAGGTCGCCGCGATCTGGAGCACCTTGCTGGGCCTGCCCGCGATCGACCGCAACAGCCATTTTTTCCGGCTCGGCGGACATTCGCTGCTGGCGGTGCAGATGATCGCTCGCGTACGCGCGCAGGCCGGTGTCGACGTCGACGTGAGCCTGCTGTTCGCGCATCCGCAGCTCGCCGCCTTCGCGGCACAGGTAGCCGCGGCAGAAACCTCGGTGCTGCCGCCGCTGCTGCCGCAGCCGCGACCGGCGGTGCTTCCGCTGTCGCTGGTGCAGCAGCGTCTCTGGCTCGTCGTGCAGATGGGCGAGGCGGCCAGCCGCGCCTACCACATGCCGCTGCTGTTCCGCGTGCGCGGCGGGCTGGATGCCCCAGCCTTGCAGCAGGCGCTGGATGCATTGGCGGCGCGGCACGAAGCGTTGCGCACCGTGCTGCCGCTGCATGACGAACTGCCGCGACAGCAGATACTGACCGCGGCGCGCGTGCCGCTGCGCCGGCTCGACGACGCATCACCCGAGGCCGTCGCCGAAGAAATCGCCGCGCCGTTCGATCTCGTCCGCGAGCTGCCGCTGCGCGCGGCGCTGCTACCGGCTGCCGACGCGCAGCTGCTGATCCTGACCGTGCACCACATCGCCGCCGACGGCTGGTCATTGGCCGTATTCGTCCAGGAACTGGCCGCGTTCTACGACGGCTGCCGCCGCGGCAGTGCTCCGACGCTCGCGGCCTTGCCGGTGCAGTACGCGGACTACACCGTGTGGCAGCGGCAGTGGCTGCGCGACGAAGCGCTGCAGCGCCAGCTCGCGTACTGGCGCCGACGGCTGGAAGGCGCTCCGGTGCTGCTGCCTTTGCCGACCGACCGACCGCGGCCGGCGCGCCAGGATCATGCGGGCGAACTCGCCGACTGCCGTTTGCCGGAGGCGCTCGCGCAATCCCTGCGCGAGGTCGGCGACAGCGCCGGCGCGACCCTGTTCATGACCTTGCTCGCAGCCTGGGCGATCCTGCTGTCGCGTCTGTCGGGCGCGCGCGATCTCGTCATCGGCGTGCCGCTCGCCGGCCGCGTGCGGCCCGAGCTCGAAGGTCTGATCGGCCTGTTCGCCAACACGGTCGCGCTGCGCCTGGATCTGTCCGACGATCCCAGTCCGTTCGCACTGCTGCGGCGCGTCCGCAGCGAAGTGCTGCTCGCGCAGCAGCACGGCGACGTTCCGTTCGAACAGATCGTCGATGCGGTGCAGCCGCCGCGCAGCCCCGCGCATACGGCGCTGTTCCAGGCGGCGCTGGCCTGGCAGAGCGTGTCGCCGCCGGCGCTGGCGCTGGCCGGACTCGCGGTCGAGCGCCTGTCTGCGCCGGCCGGCGCATTCGCCAAATTCGATCTGACCTTGTACCTCTGGGAAGAAGCCGGCGCCGTGCGCGGTCAGCTCGAATACGCCAGCGCGCTGTTCGACCGCGCGACGGTCGAGCGCTGGCTGGAGCATTGGCAGGTACTGCTGCAGGCGCTCGCTGCCGATCCACACCGGCGCATGAGCCTGCTGTCGTGGCTCACCGCCGAGCAATACCGTCGCGTGACGCAGGAGTGGGCACAGGGCGCGCGCCCCGCGCCGCCGTCCTGGCGCGTGCACGAACGTGTGGCCGCGGCGGCCGCGGCGCGGCCACTGGACATCGCCGTCGTGCACCGCGAACGCCGTCTCGACTATGCCGGGCTCGTGCAGGGCGCGTCAGGACTGGCCGCGCACCTGCGTGCGCAGGGCCTGCAGCCCGGCGGCTGCGTCGCGGTCTGCTTGCCGCGCAGCATCGAGTTCGTGCTCGCGCTCGTCGCCGTACTGCAGGCCGGCGGCGCGTATCTGATCGTCGATCCGGCGCTGCCGGCGCAGCGCATCGCCGATCTGTTGCAGGACAGCGGCGCCGGTTTGCTGATCGGCGGCGCCGATCTCGGCCTGCCGGCCGCGCCGCCGCGCGTGGACGTGGCGGCGGCATTCACGCCGGTGGACGCACTGTCCGGCGACCTTGCGCCCGGCGGCGAGCTCGCCTATCTGGTCTACACCTCCGGTTCCACCGGCAGACCCAAGGGCATTGCGATCCGTCACGCGAGCCTCGCGAATTTCGTGCAGTGGTGCGACGCCGCGTTGCGGCTGAGACCCGGCTCGCGCAATTCCTGCGTCGTCGGCCTGGCATTCGATGCGCTCGCGATGGAGATCTGGCCCACGCTCTGCGCCGGCGCGACGCTCGTGCTGGCGCCGGTCGAGGCGGCGCTGGATCCCGACGCGCTGCTGCAATGGTGGGCGCAGGAAACCCTGGACTGCGGGCTGCTGCCGACGTCGCTGGCCGAAGTCGCGTTCGCGACCGGCGCGCTGAATCCGCGTCTGCGCACCCTGATCGTCGGCGGCGCGCGTCTGACCCGCCTGCCGCCGGCGCGTGCCGATCTGCGCGTGCTCAATATGTACGGGCCGGCCGAAGCGACCGTCGCCGCGACCAGCGCCGTGCTGGATCCGTCCGAACGCACGATCAGCATCGGCCGTCCGATCGACAACGTCGACGTCTATCTGCTCGACGAGCGGCGCCAGCCGGTGCCGCCCGGCGTCGTCGGCGAGCTGTACATCGCCGGCGCCGGCGTCGCCGTCGGCTATCTGCATCAGCCCGAGCTCGATGCGGAGCGCTTTGTCGCCTGTCCGTTCGGCGAACCCGGCGCACGCATGTATGCCTCCGGCGATCTCGCGCGCTGGCTGCCCGACGGGCGCATCGATTTCACCGGCCGCCGCGACGACCAGGTCAAGCTGCGCGGCCTGCGCGTGGAGCCCGGCGAAATCGAGGCGCGGCTGGCCGAGCACGCGGACGTGCGCGAGGCGGTCGTGCTCGTCAAAGGCGAACAGCTCGTCGCCTACGTCGCCGTGCAGGAAGATCCCGGCGCGGCGACGGCCGCCCAGGTCGAACAGTGGCGTCAGGTCCACGACGCCGCCTATCGCGGTCACGCCGCCGCCGATGCCGACGAATTCGGCGGCTGGAATTCCAGCTATACCGGCGAGCCCATTGCGCGTGCCGAAATGCGCGAATGGCAGGAGCAGACCCTGCAGCGCTTGCGCAGCCTCGCGCCGCGGCGCGTACTGGAGATCGGCTGCGGATCGGGTCTGCTGCTGCTGCCGCTCGCGCCGGACTGCGAGCGCTACGTCGGCCTGGATCTGTCGGCCGCGGCGCTGCAGCGGCTCGCGCAGAACGTCGCGCGGCGGGATCTGAACCACGTACGTCTGGTGCAGGGCAGCGCCGATGATCTGACTGCGGTCGCCGACGAGCGCTACGACACCGTCATCGTGAATTCTGTCGCGCAGTATTTTCCGGATCGCGACTATCTGGACGGCGTGCTGCGCCAGGCCGTCGATCTGCTGCAGCCCGACGGTCGCCTGTTCATCGGCGACGTGCGCAACCTGCTGCTCGCCGCGGATTTCCATCGCGGCGTGCAGGCGGCCCGCGGCGCTGCCGGCGCGCAGCTGGACGAGGCCGTGCGCCGCGCGCTCGCCGCCGAACCGGAGCTGCTGATCGCTCCGCAGTACTTCGTCGACTTCGCGCGCCGTGCCGGGCTGGGCTCGCTGCAGCTCTGGCCCAAGTCCGGAGCCGACAACGAGCTCACGCGCTATCGCTACGACGCAGTACTGCACCGCCGCTGGTTTCCACCGACGGAAGAACCTGCGCAGATCGCCGGCGCTGCCGGACGCGAAGCGCTGGATGCGGCTGTCCGGCTTCTGCAGGCCAGCGCCGCGCGCGTCGTCGTGCGGGACCTGCCGAACGCGGCGCTGTTCGCGAATCGGGATTCGGCCGTCGCGATGACGCCGGCCGCGGTGCTGCAGTGGCTCGTGCAAGCCGGGTGCCGCGCCGAACTCAGCTGCATCGCCGCGGATGCGAACGGGCGCTTCCACGCGCTGCTGTCCCGCGACGCACAGCCCTGGGCGCATGAACGCCTGCCGCGCGGAGAAGACACCGCGACGCCGGTCGCGTCGACCAATACGCCGCCGCTGCCCGAGCCGCGCGCCGGGCTGCGGCGCGAACTGCGCGACTGGCTGGCGCAGCGACTGCCCGACTACATGGTGCCGTCGCAGCTGATACTGCTGCGTCGTCTGCCGCTGACACCGAACGGCAAGATCGACACCGCCGCGCTGCCGCCGCCGTTGTCCAACGAACGTCACTACGTCGCGCCGCGCACGGCGATGGAGCGTCTGCTCGCCGCGATCTGGAGCGAAGTACTCGCGATAGAGCCGATAGGCGCACGCGACGACTTCTTCGCGCTCGGCGGGCATTCGCTCGCAGCGGTGCAGGTCGTCGCGCGGCTGCGCCGGCCGCACGACATCGCCGCCTCCCTGCCGCAGCTGTTCGAGCATCCGGTACTCGCCGATCTCGCGCTCGTGCTGGCGCCGGGTGCCGCAGCCGATGTTCCGGCGGTGGAGCCGGTTCCGCGCGACGGCACGCTGCTGGCGTCGTTCGAGCAGGAGAGTCTCTGGTTCCTCGCCAACCTTCCGGGCGGCGGCGCGGCCTACAACATGTTTCTCGGTCTGCGCCTGCACGGCCGCCTGAACGAGGCCGCACTGGAATCGGCGTTGAACGATCTGGTGCGGCGTCACGAAGCCCTGCGCACCGGTTTCGTCGAGCGGGAAGGGCAGCTGGCCCTGCGCGTGACGCCGGCGGCGGGCGCGCGGTTCGTCCTGAGTCATGTCGATCTGCGCACAGCCGCAGAGCCGGAGCAGGCACTGGCCGATCTTTGCGACGACGAGAATGGCCATCAGTTCGACATTGCCGAAGGCGGCGTGATCCGCGGCTGCCTCGCGCAGCTGAACGACGACAGCTGGGCCTTGCTGATCAGCCTGCACCACATCGCGGGCGACGGCTGGTCGTTCCGCGTACTGCTGCGCGATCTTGCCGGACTGTATGTCTGGCGCTGCGGCGGTGCCGAGCCTCGACCCGGCGGCGGCATGCTCGCCCACGCGGACTATGCCGCCTGGCAGCGCACGTGGGCCGAGCGCCATTTCGTCGAACAATCGGCCTACTGGCGCGGCGCGCTGACCGGCGCGCCTCCGCTGCTGGAACTGCCTGCCGACCGCGTGCGGCCCAAACAGCAGGATTTCGCCGGCGCCTTCGTCGCGCTCGAGCTCGACGCCGCGCTGTGCGCGTCGCTGCGCGAAACCTGCCGCCATTTCGGCACCACGCCGTTCGTGCTGCTGCTGGCCGGCTGGAGCCTTCTGCTGTCGCGGCTGTCGGGTCAGGACGAAGTCGTCGTCGGTGTGCCCAGCGCCAACCGCGATCAGGCCGAGCTCGAGGATGTGGTCGGCCTGTTCGTCACCACGCTCGCGCTGCGTCTGGCGCCGGGTGCCGTAACGGGCGTGGCCGAGCTGCTCGCGCACGTCGAGGCCGTATCGCTGGCTGCGCAGCAGCACCAGAACATTCCGTTCGAGCAGGTCGTCGAGCTCGCGCGGCCGGCGCGCAGCCTCGCCTACAACCCGGTGTTCCAGGCCATGTTCGCCTGGCAGTCGCAGGCGTTGACGCTGCCGGAGCTGCCCGGCCTCGTCGTTTCGCGTCTGGCCGACCCGCCGGCGCGGCACGCGAAGTTCGATCTCACGCTCGTGCTGGCCGATGCGGGCGACACGATCAGCGGCGGCATCGAGTACGCGACGGCATTGTTCGACGCGGCGACGATGCATCGCTACGCCGAGCACTTCACGACCCTGTTGCGACAGCTGTGCGTGACGGCGGAGCGGCCGCTGGCCCGGCTGGAGCTGCTCAGCGCGGCGCAGCGCCGACAGCTGCTGCAGGAATGGAATGCGACGGCGCGGCCGTTTCCGTCGCACTGCTGTCTGCACGAGCTCGTCGAGCAGGCCGCCGCCGCCGCACCGGATGCGACCGCGCTGGTCATGGGCACGCAGACCTTGAGCTATGCGGAGCTCGATGCGCGCGCCGACGCGCTGGCCGCCGTATTGCGCGCACGCGGCCTGCGTGCGGAGGAGCGGGTCGCGATCTGCATCGCGCGCAGTCCCGAGATGATCGTCGCCGTGCTCGGCGTGCTCAAGGCCGGCGGTGCCTACGTGCCGCTGGACATGAGCCATCCGCCCGCGCGCATTGCGCATGTTCTCGGCGACAGCGCGCCGCGCTGGGTACTGCTGGCCGGCGAGGACGAGCTTGCCGATCATCCGGGCCTGGCCTGCATCGACGTGACACGCCTGCAGCCGTTCGTCGGCCCGCTCGCGACGGCGGAACGGCCAAACTCCGGGCAGCTCGCCTACGTGATCTATACCTCGGGCTCCACGGGCGCGCCCAAGGGCGTCATGGTCGAACACCGTTCGGTGGTCAACCGCCTGGCCTGGATGCGGCGCGAATTCGCGATGGGCGCGGCCGAACGCGTGCTGCAGAAGACGGCGCTGAGCTTCGATGTTTCGGTCTGGGAGATCTTCATGCCGCTGATCGGCGGCGGCTGTCTCGTGCTCGCCGAGCCCGGCAGCCAGCGCGATCCGCTCGCACTGGCGCGCCTGCTGCGCGAACAGCGCATCACGACCGCGCATTTCGTGCCATCCATGCTGCAGGTGTTTCTGGCGGAGCTGGCGACGTTCGAGTTCCCGGATCTCGTCCGCGTGGTCTGCAGCGGCGAGGAGCTGCCGCCGGCCGTGGTCGAGGACTTCCAGCGCAAGATTCCCGTAGTGGAAATCTATAATTTCTACGGACCGACTGAGGCCGCCATCGAGGTCAGCTGGCATCGCTGCCGGCCCGATCGCGGCGCTGCGCGCGTTCCCATCGGCCGGCCGATCGATAACTGCCGGCTCTACGTGCTGGACCGCGCCGCACGCCTGCAGCCGCCCGGCGTGGTCGGCGAGCTGTACATCGCCGGCACGCCGGTCGCGCGCGGCTATCTCAATCGCGAGACCCTGACTGCCGAGCGCTTCCTGGCCGATCCGTTCGGCGAGCCCGGCGCGCGCATGTACCGCACCGGCGATCTCGCCCGCTGGACCTCGGACGGCGAGATCGACTTTCTCGGCCGCAACGACGCGCAGATCAAGCTGCGCGGCTTCCGCATCGAGCTCAGCGAAATCGAAAGCCAGCTCGCGCGGCATCCGGACATCGCCGAAGCCGCCGTCGCGCTGTCGCTCGATGCGGTCGGCGGTCCGGCGCTGATCGCCTACTGGATCGCGGCGCGCGCCGATGTGGAGCTGGACGCCGAGGAGTTGCGGACCTACCTCGCCGCGGCATTGCCCGAGTACATGCTGCCCGTGGGTTATCGGCGTCTGGATCGTCTGCCGCTGAATGCGAACGGCAAGCTCGACCGGGACGCGCTGCCGGCGCTCGCGCCGCTGCCGCCCGCCGTCGACGGCAACGCGGACGACATGCCGCAAGGCCACACCGAACTCGCGATCGCCGCCGCCTGGCAGGACGTGCTCGGCCGCGGCGGGTTCGGGCGCGAGGACAATTTCTTCGCGCTCGGCGGGCATTCGCTGCTGACCTTGCGGCTGCGCAAGCGGCTCGAGGCGGGCGGGATCGCCGTGGAGATCGCCGATCTGTTCCGCTATCCGACCATCGCCGGTCTGGCCGCGGCGCTGGCGCAGCGCGAGGCGGCGGCCGGCACGGGTGCGGTTTCGGTCGTGCGCGCCGACGGCGAGGGCGCGCCGTTGTTCCTGCTGCATGACGGTTTCGGTCTGACCTTGTATGCGCATGGGCTGACGGCGCGGCTCGGCGAGGGTTTTCCGGTATATGCGCTGGAGGACACGGCCGCGGCGCAGGACGAATCTGCGTCGATCACGTTGCTGGCCGACCGTCTGTTCTCGACCTTGCGTGCGGCGCAGCCGCAGGGGCCGTATCGCCTGGCCGGCTGGTCCTTCGGCGGCGTGCTGGCCTACGAGCTCGCGACGCGGCTGATCGATGCGGGCGAGCAGGTGGCCTATCTCGGCCTGATCGACAGCTATTACCGTTTCGACGAACCGACCACCGACGCAAAGCCCGAAGACTTCGCCGAGGTGCCGCTGCACGTGGCCGCACTGGATCCGGCGCTGCGCCGGCAATGTCTCGCGCGTCACGAGATCTATGCGCTCGCGGCGCGGCGCCATGCGGCGCGGCCGCTGCACTTGGCCGTGGATCTGATCAAGGCGCAGCGCTGCGACTTCGCCGCGATGCAGGCCTGGCGCGGCTGGGAGCGCGTGCTGCCGGCCGCGGCATTGCGTGCGCACGAAGTGCCCGGCTGCCACTACTCGATGATGACCGCGCCGTTCGTCGATGCGGTGGCGCAGGCACTGATGGAGGGACTGGCCGGCCGCGCCGGTTCGACTTAGGTCGTAGCACCGGGCCGGCGCAGCGGCCGCCGGAAAAGCTGTGGCAAGCTGCGCGCATGCAAGGCGTTCCCGCGAGCTTCGATTTTCCGGCCGACAGTGCCGAGTTCCGCCATCCGGCGCATCGCGGCGGCATCGAGCTGTATCGCGCGCATATCGTGCGGCATTCCTTCGAGCCGCATGCGCATGCGGCGTTCGGCCTCGGCGCGATAGAGCAGGGGGTCGAGCGCTTCCGCCTGCGCGGCGCCGAGCATCTGGCCGCGGCCGGTTCGCTGGTGCTGATGAATCCCGACGAGCTGCATACGGGCCGCGCCGAGACTGAAGGCGGCTGGCGCTATCGCATGATCTATCTCGATGCCGAGGTGGCGGCCGAGATCAGCGGCGAACGCGACTGGTGGTTTGCCGATGCGGTCGCCGCCGACGCGTCCACGGCGCGCCGCGTGACGGCGCTGCTGGACCGGCTCTGGCATGCCGCCTCGCCGCTGGCCTTCGACAGCCTGCTGTCGGAGCTGCTGCTGCAGCTCGCGCCGCATGCGCGCGGCCGGCGCCCCGAGCGTGCGGAAGCGCCGCAGCGGTTCGCGCGCGTCGTCGATTTCCTGCAGGCCCATCTGGATCAGCGCCTGACTCTCGAACAGCTGGCCGCGGTCGCCGGGCTCAGTCCGTTCCATTTTCTGCGCCGTTTCCGCGCGCACTACGACGCGACGCCACAGCAGATGCTCATGGCCCTGCGTCTGCACAGGGCCAAGCAGCTGCTCGGCAACGGCATGGCCCCGGCCGAGGTCGCTGCGGCCTGCGGTCTGGCCGATCAGGCTCATCTGACGCGCGCGTTCGCGCAGCGCTACGCGGTGACGCCGGCGCGCTACCAGCGCCAGCTGCGCGGCTGAGCAATCTGCTTCAAGACGGCGCGGTCACGTCGCGGCAGGCTGCGCGCATGTTCATCGGCATTCTCTATGCAGCCGTCGCCGGCGCGTTCTGGGGTCTGGTCTTCGTCGGTCCGCTGCTGCTGCCGGACTATCCGGCGGCCTGGCTGGCGATCGGCCGCTATCTCGCATTCGGCCTGATCGCGCTGCCGCTGGCCCTGCTCGATCAGGGCGAGCTGCGCCGGCTGCGACGCGCGGACTGGCTGGAAGCGCTGAAGCTGTCGGCCGTCGGCAACTTCATCTATTACGTCTGCCTCGCCGCGGCGATACAGCGTGCCGGCGGCCCACTGCCGACCATGATCATCGGCACCTTGCCGGTGGTCATCGCGCTGACGGCGAACCGGCGCAATGCGCAGCGCGATGGGCGGCTGCCGTGGCGCCGGCTCGTGCCGCCGCTCGCGCTGATTGCACTCGGCGTGGCCTGCGTCAATCAGGCCGAGCTTGCCGCGTTGCGCGGATCCTCCGCGACCGATCTCGCGCGCTATGCCGGCGGCGCGGCGCTGGCCGTCGCGGCCGTGGTCTGCTGGACCTGGTATCCGCTGCGCAATGCCGACTGGCTGCGTGCCAACCCCTCGCGCAGTCCGCGCGCCTGGGCCACGGCGCAGGGCCTGGTCACCCTGCCGCTGGCTGTGGCCGGCGCGATCGTGCTGGTGCTGGCGTCGTCGTGGCTGACGCCGGGCTATGCGCTGCCGCTGGGGCCGCGGCCGCTGGCGTTCGTCGCGCTGATGGCGGCCATCGGCCTGTTCGCGTCGTGGCTCGGCACCCTGTGCTGGAACCAGGCCAGCCAGCGCCTGCCGACGGCGGTCGCGGGCCAGCTCATCGTGTTCGAGACCGTCGCGGCGCTAGGCTACGCGTTCGCGCTGCGCGGCGAACCGCCGGCGCCGCTGAGCCTGGCCGGTATCGCGCTGCTGATCGCCGGCGTAGTGTTCGCCGCGCGGATTCGGCCTGAACCCGTGCATGCCTAGCGGGTCGTGTCCGCGGCTGGAATGCCCGCGCGGCGAATCGCTACCGGTCCGAACACCTGCCGCCGCGGGACGCGGCGCTGCGGACACCTGCATGGACATTCCCTGGAATCACAGGCGATCCGGCCTGGGCTGGACCGATCCGGAATTCGACACAGGCTGGCCCGCAAGCAGCCCACCGTCCAGGACATCCTGTTTGCGATCGGCGGCTCGATCCCGCCGAAGATCGCGCGCGGCCTGCTCGCGATAACGGCCATCAGCGTCATCGCCATCCTCGCGGCCGTCGGCCAAGCGGGTGCCTGTCAGCGTGCATTTCCGGCATGGCAGCGACAACTGACGGCCTGGGCCATACTCACCAGACACCAGTCCGTTCCGCGCTGCACCGCAGCATCGAAGACGCCGGAAACCGCGCCGGAAATTGCCTAGACTAAAGCCCAATGGACCCCAGGCGGACCTACGGAACATAAGGTCCAGCAGCCGTTCGAGTAGGGAGGTCTGTATGACTGACATGACGCGGCGCCAGTTCTTCAAGCTGACCGGTGCGACCCTGGTCGGTTCCAGTCTCGGGCTGCTGGGCTTCGCGCCGGGCCCGGCTCTCGCGGAGGTGCGCCAGTTCAAGCTGCTGCGCGCGACCGAGATCCGCAACACCTGCCCCTACTGTTCCGTCGCCTGCGGCATCCTGATGTACAGCCTCGGCGACAGGGCCAAGAACGCCGAAGCGAACATCATCCATATCGAGGGCGATCCGGACCATCCGGTCAATCGCGGCACCTTGTGCCCGAAAGGCGCCGGCCTGCTCGACATGGTCCACAGCAAGAGCCGCCTGACCCATCCCGAATACCGCGCGCCGGGTTCGGACAAATGGCAGCGCATTTCCTGGGACGACGCGCTCGATCGCATCTCGCGTCTGCTCAAGGCCGATCGCGACGCGAACTTCGTCGCGAAGAACGCCGAAGGCCAGACCGTCAACCGCTGGATCACGACCGGCATGCTCGCCGCTTCCGGCGCCACCAACGAAGTGGGCTATCTGACCCACAAGGTGATGCGCCCCATGGGGCTATTGGTCTTCGACAATCAAGCGCGTGTCTGACACGGCCCGACGGTGGCAAGTCTTGCCCCGACGTTTGGCCGAGGAGCGATGACCAATCACTGGGTCGACATCAGGAATGCCGACCTCGTGCTGATCATGGGCGGCAACGCCGCCGAAGCGCATCCCTGTGGTTTCAAATGGGTCACCGAGGCCAAGGCGCACAACAAGGCCCGGCTGATCGTCGTCGATCCGCGCTTCACGCGCTCGGCGGCGATCGCCGACTACTACGCGCCGATCCGCACCGGTACCGACATCGTGTTCCTCGGCGCGGTGATCAACTATCTGCTGACGAACGACAAGATCCAGCACGAATACGTCAGGAACTACACCGACCTGTCCTTCATCGTGAAAGAAGGGTTCGCGTTCGAGCAGGGCCTGTTCTCGGGTTACGATGCACAGGCGCGCAAGTACGACAAGTCGAGCTGGGACTACGAGCTCGGCGACGACGGCTACGTGCGCACCGATCCGACGTTCGCCCATCCGCGCTGCGTCTACAACCTGCTCAAGCAGCATTACTCGCGCTATACCCCGGAGATGGTCGAGCGCATCTGCGGCACGGTGCAGGAGAAATTCCTGCACATCGCCGAGCAGATCGCGTCGACCGCGACGACGGACCGCGCGATGACGATCATGTACGCGCTGGGCTGGACCCAGCACTCGGTCGGATCGCAGATGATCCGCTGCGCCGCGATGGTGCAGCTGCTGCTCGGCAACATCGGCATCGCCGGCGGCGGCATGAACGCGCTGCGCGGCCATTCCAACATCCAGGGCTTTACCGATCTCGGCCTGCTGTCGAATCTGCTGCCGGGCTATCTGACCCTGCCCGGCGAGAAGGAGCAGGACTACGCGAAGTACATCGCTGCGCGCGCGCCCAGGCCGCTGCGGCCGAACCAGCTGAGCTACTGGCAGAACTATTCGAAGTTCCACGTCAGCCTCATGAAAGCCTGGTGGGGCGATGCGGCGACGGCGCAGAACGACTGGGGCTACGAGTGGCTGCCCAAGCTCGACAAGGCCTACGACCTGCTGCTGGCCATCGAGCTCATGAACCAGGGCAAGATGAACGGCTACATCTGCCAGGGCTTCAATCCACTGGCCGCGGCGCCGAACAAGGCCAAGGCGATCGCCGGGTTCTCGCAGCTCAAATACCTGATCGTCATGGATCCGCTGGCGACCGAGACCTCGGAGTTCTGGCGCAACCACGGCGAGCACAACGACGTCGATCCGACGAAGATCCAGACCGAGGTGTTCCGCCTGCCGACCTCGCTGTTCGCCGAGGAAGACGGCGCCTTCGTCAATTCGGGGCGCTGGCTGCAGTGGCACTGGAAAGGCGCCGAGCCGCCCGGCGAGGCACGTTCCGATCTCGAGATCATGGCGGGGCTGTTCACGCGCATCCGCAAGCTGTACCAGAGCGAAGGCGGCGCCTATCCGGATCCGATCGTCAAGCTGGCGTGGCCGTACGCGAATCCCGACAGTCCGACGGCCGACGAACTCGCCAAGGAATATTCGGGCCGTGCGCTGAAGGATCTGCCCGATCCCAAGGACCCGACCAGGATCATCCGCAAGGCCGGCGAGCAGCTGGCGGGTTTTGCCGAGCTGCGCGACGACGGCAGCACGGTTTCGGGCTGCTGGATCTTCTGCGGTGCCTGGGGGCCGACCGGCAATCTGATGGCGCGGCGCGACAATTCGGATCCGACCGGCATCGGCAACACCCTGAACTGGGCCTGGGCTTGGCCGGCGAACCGGCGCGTGCTGTACAACCGCGCGTCCTGCGATGCCGGCGGCAAGCCGTTCAATCCGGCGCGCAAGCTCGTCGGCTGGAACGGCGCGGCCTGGGGCGGCGCCGACGTACCGGACTACAAGGCCGACGAGGATCCGGCCAACGGCATGGGGCCGTTCATCATGCTGCCCGAGGGCGTGGCGCGTCTGTTCGCGCGCGACGCGATGAACGAAGGGCCGTTCCCCGAGCATTACGAGCCGTTCGAGACGCCGCTGGCGGCCAATCCGCTGAATCCGGACCAGCCGCTGGCGCTGAACAACCCGATCGCGCGCGTCTTCCAGGGCGACCGCGAGGCATTCGGCAAGTCCGACCGCTTCCCGCACGTGGCGACGACCTATCGGCTTACTGAACATTTCCACTACTGGACAAAACACGTCGAGCTCAACGCGATCCTGCAGCCCGAGCAGTTCGTCGAGATCGGCGAGGCGCTGGCCAAGGAGATCGGCGTGGCCGCCGGCGAGCGCGTGCGCGTGACGTCCAATCGCGGCTACATCACGGCCGTCGCGATGGTGACCAAGCGCATCAAGGCGCTGCGGGTCGACGGCAAGACCGTACATACGGTCGGCATTCCCATCCACTGGGGCTTCACCGGCACGGCCAAGACCGGCTTTCTCGCGAATACCCTGACGCCGGTCGTCGGCGACGGCAATTCGCAGACGCCGGAGTTCAAATCGTTCCTGGTCCGGGTCGAGAAGGCGTAAGGGGTCGATATGGCACTGCAATCGCTCGACATTGTCCGCCGCTCGGCCACGACCATTCCGGCGCCGCAGGCCCGCGGCGCAACCGCCGGCGCGGTCGCCAAGCTCATCGACGTCAGCAAGTGCATAGGCTGCAAGGCCTGCCAGGTCGCCTGCATGGAATGGAACGACCTGCGCGACGAGATCGGCTCCTGCGTGGGCACGTATACGAACCCGCCCGACCTGTCGGACCAGTCGTGGACCCTGATGCGGTTCACCGAATACGAGAATCCGAAGGGCGACCTCGAATGGCTGATCCGCAAGGACGGCTGCATGCACTGCGCCGATCCGGGCTGTCTGAAGGCCTGCCCGTCGCCCGGCGCGATCGTGCAGTACGCCAACGGCATCGTCGATTTCCACGAGGAAAACTGCATCGGCTGCGGCTACTGCATTACCGGCTGTCCGTTCAACGTGCCGCGCATCTCGAAGAAAGACCACAAGGCCTACAAATGCACCTTGTGTTCGGATCGCGTCGCGGTCGGCCTGGAGCCGGCCTGCGTCAAGGCTTGCCCGACCGGCGCGATCGTGTTCGGCAGCAAGACCGACATGCAGCGGCACGCGGCCGACCGCGTCGAGGATCTCAAGTCGCGCGGCTTCGACCAGGCCGGCCTGTACGATCCGTCCGGCGTCGGCGGAACCCACGTCATGTACGTGCTGCATCATGCGGATCAGCCGCAGCTGTATGCGGACCTGCCGAAAGACCCGCAGATCAGCGCGTTCGTGAAGGTCTGGAAGGGCATCAGCAAGCCGCTGGCATTGCTCGGCATCGCCGCCGCGGCGCTGACCGGGTTCCTGCACTACGTCGGCATAGGTCCGAACGAAACCACGCGGGAAGACGAGGAAGCCGCGCGCCGCGAACTGGAGAAGCCGTCATGAGACCAGCCAGGCAGGTTGCCGATCAGGTCGACGTGAAGACCGGGCAGATCGTCCGCTACGCGCCGGCCACGCGCATCAATCACTGGATCGTCGCGATCAGCTTCGTGCTGCTGACCCTGTCCGGACTCGCGATGTTCTGGCCGCCGCTGTTCTGGCTGGCCAACCTGTTCGGCGGCGGCGACGTCACGCGCGCGCTGCATCCGTGGATAGGCCTGGTCATGGCGGCCGCGTTTTTCCTGTTCGCCGTCAAGGTAAGGCACGACAACCGGCTGCAGAAGGCCGATCGCGAGTGGCTCAAACGCGTCGGCGAGGTCATGCGCAACCAGGAGGAAAACCTGCCCGAAGTCGGCCGCAACAACGCCGGGCAGAAGCTCGTCTATCTCGTCGCATTGATCTGCATGCTCGTGCTGCTCGTGTCGGGGCTCGTGATCTGGCGTGCCTATTTCACTGCGTATTTCCCCATCGACGTGACGCGTCTGGCCGCGCTCGCCCATGCGCTGTTCGCGTTCGTGCTTATCCTGACCATCGTCGTCCACGTCTACGCGGGCATCTGGGTCAAGGGTTCGCTGCGTGCGATGACCCGCGGCACGGTGTCGCTGGGCTGGGCCTGGAAACACCACCGCGCCTGGTTCCGCGAAGTCACCCGGCATACGAACGGCAAGTAGCCACGCCGTGACGGGCTTGTGGCTATACTGGCCGCGAAGCGTTCCGCTTCGTCCCGACAGTCGATAGCCGTGCAGCGTGTACTGCCGTCCGACGAGATCGCGCGTTCCGTCGCGCAGCCGATTCCGCGGCTGCGCCTGCCGGATCGCGCCGCGGTGTTCACGAGGCGCGCGGCTCGCCTCGATCAGCTCGCCACCGATCATCCGCTGTCGGGCTATCTGCGCCTGATGGCCGCGCTGGTGCGTGCGCAGCAGGCCGTGCTCGACGCCCTGCCGCCGTCGTCCGTTGCCGATGACGAGCTCGCCCGCGCCGCCGCGCATCGCATGCCGGTGCTGCCGGTCAACGACCATCGCCGGCATCGCGAATGGCAGGCGGTTCTCGCGCAGCTTTGCGAACGGCTGGCCATTTCGGCGGATCTGCCGCCGGCGTGGGCCGACCTGCTGTTGCGCCTGCGGCAGATGCCGGCCGCCGCGCTCGACGAGCAGGCCGACAGCCTGCTCGTCGGACGCATGGAGCGTGTCGATCCGGCTACCGCGCCGTTCCTGATGGCGGCGCTGCAGGTGTGCTGGACCTCGCTGGCTGCGGCGCTGGATGCGGCCCGTATCGCGCCGCTGGATGTGCCCGGTGTCTGCCCGGTCTGCGGCAGCCTGCCCGTAGCCAGCATCGTGCGCGGCGACGGCCATCGCTATCTGCATTGCGCGCTGTGCGCGGCGGAATGGCATCTCGTGCGCGCCAAGTGCAGCCACTGCGACGCCGTCGAAGGCGTCGCCTACCGCTTCATCGAGCAGCTCGCCGGCGGCGTGCGCGCCGAGACCTGCGACCACTGCGGCGTGTATCGCAAGATCCTGCTGCAGGAAAAGGACCAGCAGGTCGAAGCCGTCGCCGACGACCTGGCCAGCGTCGCGCTCGACGTGCTCGTCGGCGAGGCCGGCTATCACCGCGCCAGCGCCAATCCGCTGCTGTGGCCGTCCGCCGAAGGCTGACGTGGCGCCGGCGGCCGACGACAGCGCGACTGCCGCCACGCCGGCCGACATCCCGTCGCTGGACCGCCTGCTGAATCTCGCCGCGGTCGGCACGCTGATCGAGCGCCATGGACGGACCTTCGTGACCGCGACCTTGCGCAGCCTGCTCGATGCGCACCGCAGCACGGCGAAGGCCGGCAACCTGCCGCGTGACGCGCTGGCGCCGCAGGCCATCGCCACCGCGCTTGCGGATCGGCTGGCCTTCGCTGTGCGCACCAGGCTGCGCGCGCTGTTCAACCTGACCGGCACCGTGCTGCATACGAATCTCGGCCGCGCCGTGCTGCCGGAGGAGGCCGTGCAGGCCGTGACGCGCGCGCTGACTGCGCCGGCGAATCTCGAATTCGATCTCGCCGCCGGCCGACGCGGCGATCGCGACAGCCTCGTCGAAGGCCTGATCTGCGAACTGACCGGCGCCGAGGCCGCAACCGTCGTCAACAACAACGCGGCCGCGCTGCTGTTGCTGCTCACTACCCTGGCCCATCGTCGCGAAGTCATCGTCTCGCGCGGCGAGCTGATCGAGATCGGCGACAGCTTCCGCCTGCCCGAGCTGATGCGCAGCGCCGGCGTGCGGCTCGTCGAAGTCGGCACGACGAACCGCACGTATGCCAAGGACTATGCCGGCGCAGTCGGCGCGCGCACGGCGCTGCTGCTGCAGGTACATGCGAGCAACTACGCGATCCGCGGTTTCACTCACAGCGCTTCCGCGACGGAACTCGCGGCGCTGGCGCGCACGCATGCGCTGCCGTTCGCGGTCGATCTCGGCAGCGGCAGCCTGGTCGATCTCGCCCGCTACGGCCTGCCGAAAGAACCGACCGTGCGCGAAGCGATCGAGGCCGGCGCCGATCTCGTGACCTTCAGCGGCGACAAGCTGCTCGGCGGTCCGCAGGCCGGCATCATTGCCGGTCGCGCCGACCTGGTCCGGCGTCTCAAGCGCCACCCGCTCAAGCGCGCGCTGCGTGTCGGCAAGCTGACCCTGGCGGCACTCGAGGCCGTGCTCGCGCTGTATCGCGCGCCGGAGTTCCTGCCCGAACGCCTGACGACCCTGCGCCTGCTGACCCGGCCGGCGGCGGCGATCGAGGCGCAGGCGTGGCGCGTGCTGCCGTTCGTGCAGGCCGCGCTCGGCGATGCGTTCACTGTCGCCGTCGCGCCCATGGCCAGCCAGATCGGCAGTGGCGCGCAGCCGGTGGCGACGCTGGCCAGCTGCGGGCTGGCGATCCGCGCGGCGCGCCGCGGCGCGCGCATCGAATCGGTCGAGTCCGCCCTGCGCGGCCTGCCGCGGCCGGTACTCGGACGCATCGCCGACAAGGCGCTGTGGCTCGACCTGCGCTGCCTCGAAAAGCACGACGAGGCCGCGTTCTGCGCCGCCTGGGACGGCCTGCGCCCGTGATCGTCGGCACGGCCGGCCATATCGACCACGGCAAGACCACGCTCGTGCGTGCGCTGACCGGCGTGGACACCGACCGGCTCAAGGAGGAAAAGCGGCGCGGCATCTCGATCGAGCTCGGCTATGCCTATCTGCCGGAGGCGAGCGATGCGGCCGGCGAAGCCCTGGGCTTCGTCGACGTGCCGGGCCACGAGCGTCTGATCCACACCATGGTCGCCGGCGCCAGCGGCGTCGACTTCGCGCTGCTCGTGGTCGCCGCGGACGACGGTGTGATGCCGCAGACGCGCGAGCACGTGGCGATCCTCGATCTGCTTGGCGTGGCGCGCGGCGCGGTCGCGCTGACCAAGGCCGATCGCGTCGATCACGCACGGATCGCAGCCGTGCGCGCGGAAATTGCGCAACTGCTCGCGCCGACCGCGCTGCAGGCCGCGCCGGTATTCGCCGTCGCCGCGACCGATCCCGCCGACGCCGGCGTCGCCGCCTTGCGCGCGCATATCCTCGCGGCTGCCGCGGCTGCGCGACGGCGTGCCGACGACGGCCTGTTCCGTCTCGCGGTCGATCGCGTGTTCACCTTGCCGGGCCACGGCACGGTCGTGGCCGGACTCGTCATGGACGGCAAGGTGCGGCCCGGCGAAGTCGTGCAGATCCTGCCGGCCGGCATCGCGGCGCGCGTGCGCGCGATCCATGCGCACAACCGCGCGGCGGAAATCGGTCGAGCCGGACAGCGCTGCGCGCTGAATCTCGCGCAGGTCGAAACGTCGGCGATCGCGCGCGGCGACTGGATCGCCGATCCGCGCGGGCTGGCGACGACGACGCGCATCGACGCCGAACTGCGCCTGTTCGCTGCCGCGCCGACGCTGATGCAGTGGTCCCTGCTGCACGTGCATTTCGGCACCACGCATCGCCTCGTGCGTGCCGTACTGCTCGACGCCGAGCGGCTGGCCGGTGGCGGTCGCTGCCGCGTGCAGCTCGTGTTCGATGCGCCGGTCTGCGCGCGGCCCGGCGACCGCTACATCGTGCGCGACGCGCAGGCGGCGCATACGCTCGGCGGCGGCGTATTGCTCGATCCGTTTGCGCCGGCGCGGCGGCGCCGCACCGCCGAACGCCGGCAGCGCCTCGATGCGGTTGCAGGCCTGCTCGCCGGCGACGGTCCGCACGCGCTGCTCGACGGCGCCGCGCAGGGCCTGGCCGAAACGGAACTCGTGCAACTGGGCGGCCGGCTGCCGGATGCATTGCCATTGCCGGCGGCGACGCGCCTCGTGGCGACCGATGCGGGTCGGCTCGCGATCGCCGAGCGGCACTGGCGGGCGCTCGGTAGTCGCGTGCTCGGCGCACTGGCCGATTTCCACGCGCAGACGCCGGACGAGAGCGGTCCCGACATCGGCCGCCTGCGCCGCATCGCCGTGCCCACACTGACGCTGCCGACCTGGCTCGCGCTGGTCGACGATCTCGTACGTGAAGGCCGCATCGTGCGCAAAGGACCGTGGCTGCATCTGCCGCAGCACGTCGTCGCGTTGACGGCGGAGGAGCGCCGGCTGGCCGACGCGCTGCTGCCGCTGCTCGCCGCCGGACGCTTCGATCCGCCCTGGATGCGCGATCTCGCACGCACCCTGCAGGTCAGCGAAGAACGCATGCGCCGGTTGCTGCGCAAGCTCGCGGCCGAAGGCGAAGTGCTGCAGATCGTGCCGGATCTGTTCTACGCACGTGCGGCGGTCGGCGAGCTCGCCGAGATCGCGGCGCAGCTCGCGGCACGGGACGGCAAGCTCGATGTCGCGGCGTATCGCGACGGCGTCGGCACGGGGCGCAAGCGCGCGGTGCAGATCTTGGAGTTCTTCGATCGCGTTGGCTACACTCGCCGGCAGCGCGATGCGCGCATCCTGCGCAGCGATAGCGGTTGGAAAAGCACGCTCGATGCGCCGGCGAACCGTTGAGGAAGGCATGCGCACCCGGCGGTGCGGCCGGGCTTCAACCCCGGCAGGGGGCGTCAATCGCTCCCTGGTAGGTTCGACTCCTGCTGCCTTCCGCCATCCACGTATCCTCCGGACGGGCGACGACGATGGAGACCACTGAACCTGCACTCGTGCGTCTGACCTCGCTGTCGCACGGCGGCGGCTGCGGCTGCAAGATCGCGCCGGGCGTGCTTGCCGAACTGCTCAAAGGTACCTCGCCCGGAACGCCGTTCGCGGCGCTGCTGGTCGGCACCGAAACCTCCGACGATGCGGCGGTCTACCGGCTCAACGACGAACAGGCGGTCGTCGCGACGACCGATTTCTTCATGCCGATCGTCGACGATCCGTTCGACTTCGGTCGCATCGCCGCGACGAATGCGCTGTCGGACGTCTATGCCATGGGCGGCACGCCCATCCTCGCGCTGGCCATCGTCGGCATGCCGCTGAACAAGCTTGCGCCGGAACAGATCCGCGAGATCCTGCGCGGCGGCGAAGCGGTCTGCGCGGCGGCCGGCATTCCGATCGCCGGCGGCCACAGCATCGACTCGGTGGAACCGATCTACGGCCTCGCCGCAATCGGCCTCGTGCATCCGCAGCAAGTGCGGCGCAATTCGCAGGGGTGTGCCGGCGATGCGCTCGTGCTCGGCAAGCCGCTCGGCGTCGGCATTCAATCGGCGGCGCTGAAGAAAGGGCGGCTCGACGCGGACGGCTATCGCGCGATGCTTGCGACGACGACGCAGCTCAATCGCGTCGGGCCGGAACTCGCGAAGATCGACGGTGTGCATGCGATGACCGACGTGACCGGCTTCGGCATCCTCGGGCATCTGCTGGAGATGTGCCGCGGCTCGGGCCTCGGCGCGCGCATCCGCATGGATGACTTGCCGCTGCTCGCCGGCGTGCGCGCGTTCGCCGAGGCCGGCGTGTTCACGGGTGCCTCGGCGCGCAACTGGGCGTCATATGGCGCTGAGGTGAAGCTTGCGGATCAACTGACCGGGACCGACCGCGTGCTGCTCTGCGATCCGCAGACCGCCGGCGGTCTGCTCGTGGCTTGCGCCGAGGCGTCGCTCGCGCAGGTGCTGGACACGTTCCGCCGCAGCGGTTTCGAGCAGGCCGCGCGTATCGGCACGATGCACAGCGGCGAAGTCGCTGTCCGCGTCGACTAGCGCATCCCGCCGCCTGGCGGCCGCCAGGCGGCCGCCTGCGACTCGCCGGCGGCTCAGACCAGTCCGGTCAGATAGAACGCCGCGATCACGACGAACACGGCCAGGGTCTTGATCAGGGTGATGGCGAAAATATCCTTGTAGGCTTGGCGGTGGCTCAGGCCCGTCACGGCGAGCAGGGTGATGACGGCACCGTTGTGCGGCAAGGTGTCCATGCCGCCGGAGGCCATTGCCGCGACGCGGTGCAGCACTTCCATCGGAATGCCGGCGGCGTTCGCGTTCGCGATGAAGGTCTCGGCCATCGCGGCCAGCGCGATGCTCATGCCGCCGGAGGCCGAACCGGTGATGCCGGCCAGCGCCGTGATCGTGACGGCTTCGTTGACCAGCGGATTCGGAATCGCCGCGAGCGCGCCGGCCACGACGACGAAGCCCGGCAGCGCGGCGATGACCGCACCGAAACCGTATTCCGAGGCGGTGTTCATGGCCGCGAGCAGGGCGCCGCCGATTGCCGTGCGCGTGCTCTCGGCGAAACTGGCCATGACCGGCTTCCAGGCGAACGCAAGCACCGTCGCGATACCGACCAGCAGTGCGCCTTCCACGGCCCAGATCGCGGCGACCTTGGAGACTTCCTGCACGACCGGCGCGGCCTTACCCATCGCCGCTGGCACGAACTCGTGGCTGCTGCCGTAGAACGCCGGAATCAGACCGGTGAACAGCTTGTTGGTCACGCCGACCAGCACCAGCGGCAGGATCGCGACCAGCGGATTGGCCAGGTTCGTGCCGGCGAACGCGGCCGGTTCGTTCTGCAGCGCGGCTGCATCGCCGTAACCCTCGCCCGCGGCGCGCGCGCCGCGCCGGCGCCAGTCCAGATAGAGCAGGCCGACGATCAGGATGAACACCGCGCCGATACAGCCGAGCACCGGCGCGGCCCAGGAATTCGTGCCGAAGAACGTCGACGGAATGATGTTCTGGATCTGCGGCGTGCCCGGCAGCGCGTCCATCGTGAACGTGAACGCGCCGAGCGCGATCGTGCCCGGGATCAGGCGCTTGGGAATGTCGCTCTGGCGGAACAGCTCGGCCGCGAACGGATAGACCGCGAACACGACGACGAACAGCGACACGCCGCCGTAGGTCAGCAGCGCGCAGACCACGACGATGGAGAACATGGCCCGGTCGGCGCCGAACAGCCGTATCGTCGCGGCGACGATGGCCTTGGAAAAGCCCGAGATCTCGATCAGCTTGCCGAACACCGCGCCGAGCAGGAACACCGGAAAGTACAGCTTGAGGAAGCCGACCATCTTGTCCATGAACAGGCCGGTGAACATGGGCGCCACGAGGGAAGGGTCGGTCAGCAGCACCGCGCCCAGCGCGGCCACCGGCGCGAACAGGATGACGCTGTGCCCCCGATAGGCGATCCACATCAAGAAACACAGCGCCGCCAACACAATCAGAAAAGACATTCCCTGGCTCCGGAGCCCGACGCGGCGAGTGTCCGGATGCGCCCGGGGACGGCCCATTGTCCGAAGGTACGATGCCGCGCCAAGCGGGCGCGGCCTAGCCTTGCGGCACAAACGGCGGCAGGGGTCCGCTGACAAGACGCACCCGGTAGGAGGGGAAGCGATGATGCGGATGAAGCGAAATTGTCTGGCGCTGGCGATAGGCTGCGTGCTGCTGTCGCCGATGGCCTGGGCCAACGACGATGCGGCGCCCGAAACGGCGGCAGTGACCGAATCGGCCGCTGCCCCGGCCGAGGGCGAGGCCTCCGGCGGCACGACCAAACTCGACAGCGTCGTGGTCACCGCGCGCAAGCGCGAGGAAACCCTGCAGGACGTGCCGATCGCGGTCACGGCGTTCACTGCCGACGCGATGGAAAAGCTCAACGTCGAGGACATCGGCGATCTCGATGCCCAGGTGCCCAACCTGACGATCTACGCGGCGCGCGGCTCCAGCAGCACGGTCACTGCCTATATCCGCGGCATCGGCCAGTCCGATCCGCTCTGGGGCGTCGACCCCGGCGTCGGCATCTATCTCGACGACGTCTACATCGCGCGTCCGCAGGGCGCCTTGCTCGACGTGTTCGACGTCGACCGTGTCGAAGTCCTGCGCGGCCCGCAGGGCACCTTGTACGGCAAGAACACCATCGGCGGCGCGATCAAGTACATCTCCAAGAGCCTGCCCAAGGAAGCCGAAGGCTATGCGCAGCTGACCGTCGGCAACTACGGCCAGCTCGACGCCAAGGGCGCCATCGGCGGTCCGCTCGGCGGCAGCGACAGCCCGGTCCGCGCGCGTCTGGCCGTGGCCAGCCTGAACCGCGACGGCTTCGGCGAGAACCTGACCAACGGCGCGCCGGTCAGCGACAAGGAGATCAACGCGTTCCGCGCCAGCATCGGCGCCGATCTCAGCGAGCGCTTCGACATCAACCTGGCCTACGACTGGATGGACGACCAGTCCGGCGTGCGCGGCGCCAAGATGCTCGCGCCGAACCGCTTCGCGCCGGGCATCGAACCGCTCGACGACCGCTACGACATCCGCAGCGGCATGCCCAACGTCAACGACACCAAGATGAAGGGCGTCTCGGCCACCGCCAACTGGCGTGCGACCGATTCCTGGGCGTTCAAGTACATTTTCGCGCGGCGCGATTCGGACACCGAAACGAACATCGACTTCGACACCTTGCCGAACAAGATCGCCGACGTGAAGGCGTTCTATCGCGACAACCAGACCACCAACGAGCTGCAGGTCAACTACGACGGCGGCGGCATGGCGCGCGGCGTCATGGGCATCTACAGCTTCGACGGCGAAGCCGGCGGCCAGGTGCTGAACAACTTCTTCAACGCCTCGTTCGGCGACACCCAGGGCACGGTCTACACCGAGAGCCTGGCCGTCTACGGCGACTGGACCTTCGACTTCACCGACCGCCTGTCGCTGGACGTCGGCGCGCGCTGGACCGACGAGGACAAGCATGCCGTCGTGCTCAACCGCGGCTATACCGACGCGACGTTCACGGTGCCGACGGCCACGGTCGCGAACTTCAACCGCACGGTCAACTTCAAGAACACCTCGCCCAAGGTTGCGCTGGACTACAAGCTCAGCGACGCGGTCATGCTCTACGGTGTGGCCTCGCGCGGCTTCAAGTCGGGCGGCTTCAACATCCGCGCCAACTCCGTCGCCGTGCCGCGCTCGGCCGAGCCGTTCGCCGACGAGCAGGTCGACAGCTACGAAGTCGGCACCAAGATGGCGCTGGCCGATCAGAGCCTGTTCCTGAACTTCGCCTACTTCTACAACAAGTACAAAGACATCCAGCTGTCGGTGTTCACCGCATTCGACAGCAACGGCGACGGCGTCGACGATGCGTTCTTCGGCGACTTCACCAATGCCGGCAAGGGCCACGTGAAGGGCCTGGAAATGGAATACCAGTGGCTGCCGAGCGAACACTGGGCGGTCAACGGCAACCTGGCCTGGCTCAACGCGAAGTACGACGAGTTCATCACCCAGGGCGTCAACGTCGCGTCCAGCCAGAAGTTCACCAACGCGCCGCACTTCTCCGGCGCCGTGAACCTGGAATACCGCACGGCTCTCGCCAACGGCGGCAACCTGTCGGCGCGCCTGGGCTACAGCTACCAGAGCGAAGTCTGGCCGACCACCGACCTGAGCCCGGTCATCCGCCAGGACGGCTACGGCCTCGTCAACGCCGGCGTGATCTGGAAGGTCAATCCGGACTGGACCCTGTCGCTGCAGGGCACCAACCTGACCGACAAGGCCTACCGCACGACCGGCTACAACATCCCGGTGCTCGGCGTGCTGACCGGCTTCTACGGTCCACCGCGCCAGTACACCTTGAGTGCGCGTTACGACTTCTGATCACAGCGGTAATGGTTGAACGGCCGCCGCGTGCGGCGGCCGCCCAGGCGCGCGGGCTCACCTCTCCTCCGGGCCCGCGCGCCGATTCTTTCGATCGGGCCGGGCAGGGACGCCTGTTTTTTCCCTCGGCTCGGGTCGGCGCCGGGCACGCCGGCGGCATCCGGCCATCGCGGCAGCGCGCTACCATGCCGCCTCGTCCCGGAGAGGCCAAGCCATGTTGAGTGTGGGCCCGGTCGTGCTGGCCGCGCTGGTCTGGCTCGGCGCGCTGTTCGGCGTCGCGCTGTATGCGGAACGCCGGCCTGCGGGCCTCGCGCGCCACTGGGCCTATGTCTACGCGCTGTCGCTCGCGGTCTACTGCACGTCGTGGACCTTCTACGGCACGGTCACCCAGGCCGCGCGCTACGGCTGGCCGCTGCCGCCGACCTTCATCGGCACCATCCTGCTGTACGTGTTCGCGGCGCTGGCGCTGGTCAAGCTCGTGCGTCTGGCGCGCGCGTCGAACGCGAGCTCGCTGGCCGACCTGATCGCGACACGGCTGGGCAAGAGCACCGGCGTTGCCGCGAGCGTGACCGCGGTCGCTGCGCTGGGCCTGGTGCCGTACATCGCACTGCAGCTCAAGGCCGTGGCCATGAGCTATGCGACCCTGACGCATTCGGCCGCCGAGGCGCCGCAGTCACTGTGGCAGGACGGCGCGCTCTACGTCGCATTCGCGATGACCCTGTTCGCGATGCTGTTCGGCACGCGCCGCGTGGGTGCGGCCGAGCACAATCGCGGCCTCGTGCTGGCCATCGCGTTCGAGTCGCTGTTCAAGCTCGCCGCGATGCTCGCGCTCGGCGTGTTCGTGCTGTTCGGCCTGGATCTGCCGGCGCAGGCGGCTGCGGCGCCGCGGCCGATGGCCGGCGGCTTCCTGCCGCTGGTGCTGCTCGGCGTGCTCGCGATGTTCACCCTGCCGCATCAGTTCCACGTCGGCGTCGTCGAGTGCCGCGACGAGGCGCACGTGCGCACGGCGCGCTGGCTGTTTCCGCTGTACTTGCTGCTGATCGCGCTGCCGCTGCTGCCGCTGGCCAATGCCGGCGACGCGCTGCTGGCCAATACCGGCCTGTCGCCCGATCTCTACGTGCTGGCCTTGCCGCTGTCGCAGGGGCACGAAGGCCTCGCGCTGTTCGCGTTCCTCGGCGGCCTGAGCGCGGCTACCGGCATGGTCGTCGTCAGCACCCTGACCCTGAGCCTGATGATCGGCAATCACTGGCTCGCGCCGGGCCTGCTGCGCAGCGCCTGGCGGCGTTCCGGCGACGGCGACCTGCGCGGCACCGTACTGCTGCTGCGCCGCCTCGGCATCGCCGCGATCATGCTGCTGGCCTGGGCCTACAACCGGCTGATCGCCGGCAACGAGGCGCTGGCCGACGTCGGCGCCGTGTCGTTCTCGGCACTGGGCACGCTGACGCCGGCGCTGGCCTTCGCGGTCTGGCGGCCGCAGACGCCGCCGCGCGCCGTCATCGCCGGCATCGCCGCGGGTTTCGCGATCTGGTGCTGGGCATTGCTCGTACCGCTCGCCGCCCAGGTGCGCGGCGTCGCGCCGGGCTGGCTGGAGCAGGGCCTGTACGGTCAGCCCTGGCTCGCGCCCGACGCCCTGTTCGGCCTGACCGGCTGGAGCCGCCTCGGCCGCGCAGTCGCGGCCAGTCTGTTCGTCGGCACCTTGGTAACGGTCGTGATCGCGATCTGGCGGCCGGACCCGCTGCGCGAGAAGCCCGGTTTCGACCAGCGCGCGCTGCGCAATGCCGGCCGCCGCTTCCTGCCCGAGCAGCGGCTGGACGAGCTGTTGCAGCACGCCCCGGCACGCGGCGTCGTGCCGGCCGCGATCGAGGCGCGCGTGGAGGGCGAGCTCGCCGCCGTGCTCGGCAGTACCTCGGCGCGGCTGCTGCTCGACGCGGCCCAGCGCGAGGCCGGCGCCGGGCTCGACACGGTCGCGGCGATCGTCGGCGAAGTTTCGCAGGAACTGCGCTTCAACCAGCGCCTGCTCGAGGCCGCACTCGAAAACATGAGCCAGGGCATCAGCGTCGTCGACGCGCAGCTGCGTCTGGTCGCCTGGAATAGGCGTTATGTGGAATTGTTCGGTTTTCCCGAAAATATGCTGCGCGTCGGCGTGCCGGTGGCCGAGCTCGCCGGCTGGGCACTGCAGCGCCTGCCGCATCGCGGCAGCGCCGAGGCGGCGCTGGAGCGGCGCCTGGCCTTCATGCGTGCGGGCACGCCGCACCTGTCCGAGCGCGTATTCCCCGACGGCAGCATCGTCGAGATCCGCGGCAATCCGATGCCCGGCGGCGGTTTCGTCGCGACTTTCACCGAAGTCACCGCATTCCGCCACGCCGAGGCCGCGCTGATCCAGGCCAACGAAAACCTCGAGCAGCGCGTCGCCGATCGCACCACCTTGCTCGAATACGCCAAGCGCGAGGCCGAGCGCGCCAACGACGCGAAGAGCCGCTTCCTCGCCGCGATCGGCCACGATCTCATGCAGCCGCTGCACGCCGCGCATCTGTTCACCGACGCGCTGGCGCAGCAGATCGCCGTGCCGGCACAGCGCGATCTCGTCGCACAGACGCGCGGTGCGCTGGACTCGACCACCGACCTGCTGACCGGCCTGCTCGACATGTCGCGCCTCGAAGCCGGTGGCCTGACCGCGCAGCCGCGCGAGTTTCCGCTGGCCGACGTGCTCGATCCGCTGGCCTCGGAATTCCGCGCGCTCGCGGCCGAGCGCGGCCTCGCGCTGCGCTATCGCGCGAGCGGCGCCTGGGTGCGCAGCGATCCGCAGCTGTTGCGCCGCGTGCTGCAGAACTTCCTCGCCAACGCCGTGCGCTATACCGCCGCCGGCCGCGTGCTGCTCGGCCTGCGCCGCGCCGGCACGCGGCTGCGCATCGAAGTGCACGACACCGGACCCGGCATCGCGCCGGAACAGCAGCGCGCGATCTTCGAGGAGTTCCGCCGCGGCGACGACGCGGCCGGCCCCGGCCTCGGACTGGGGCTGGCGATCGCCGAACGCATGGCGCAGCTGCTCGACGCGCCGCTGGACCTGCGCAGCCGTCTCGGCCGCGGCACAGTGTTTGCGATCACCTTGCCGCTGGCCGCAGCGCGGCGCCGCGAGGAACCCGCAGCCGCGGGCAAGCCGCGCCTCGGCGGCACGCATGTGCTCGTCGTCGACAATGAAGCGCCGGCGCTGGAAGCATTGCGCAGCCTGCTGCTCGGCTGGGGTTGCAGCGTCGCTGCCGCCGCCGACGGGCCCGCCGCGGCGCGCGCGCTCGACGCGCAGGCCGCCGATCTCTGGCTGTTTGACTACCACCTCGACGATGACGACACCGGCGTGGCCCTGCACGAACGCCTGAGCGCCAGCCACGGCGCGCGCCCGGCCGTGATCATGAGCGCCGATGCCGGCGAGTCCGTGCGCAAGGCCGTCTACGAAGCCGGCCTGCCATTGCTGATCAAACCATTGAAGCCGCTTGCGCTGAAGTCGGTGCTCGACCGGCTGCTGGCGGCGCGGGCGGTGAGATGAAGCGCGACGTTCAGCAACGCGTGCTCGACCGTCGGCGTTTGACCGCGGCAATCCTCGTTACTGAGGCGTCCATTCGATGCGCTCGTACGCGCTGTGCAGCAGTCTTTCCAGTGCCCAGACCTCGACCGGCGCGACTTCGCCATAGTCGGTGACTTGCCAGCTATCGGCATGCCCGCGCAGGGTGATGGTCACCCAATAATCATCCGTCCAGCCAGCCATGTAGTTGTTCTTGGTAGCGCTGCGGCGGGCACGCTGGCCGAGCTGGGCAAGGCGCGCGAAGGTGGCTGGACTGATTTCGCCGCGAAAGCGGCCGCCGTGTCCCTGTGTGTGGTCGACGAGTGCCGCGCTGCCGTCGCGATGCAACGTCATGCGGTAGTCGGGGCAGTCGCCGAAGCAGATGCTGCGTTCGAACACGATGACATCGAACGGAACTACATCCTGGTCGAGAGGCTTGCGATCGTTGAACGCCTGGGAACCGAAGTGCTTTCCGTGTTCGGCCAGACGATTGTCGAAGCCGTCGTCGGGATCGCAGCTCATGCCGCTGCTGCCGCCTTGCAGCAGCGCCGGCACCGTGGCGATGCCTGCGAGCACGAAAGCGAAATAGACGGCGATATGCAGGCTGCGCAGCAGCGGAGGCGTCGTTTTCGGTTCGTTCGACACTGGGTTCATGTTGCGACTGCACTGGACACCGGAAGCGCTGCAGTGTGCATGAATCACTTACCGTGAGGGGCGCCGTTCACCGGCGTGGCTTCCGGAGGGTACAACGGGTCGCGTCCATAGACTTGGCGATGCGTGCGTGATCCCGTTGCGATCCGGATCGGATCGCCCCTAATCTCCGCGCCGACGTCCGCTGATGGCAGCGGACGGGACGGACCCGGACGGGACATGAGCAGACCACTTCGCAAGTTATGGGCCGAACAGACGCTGGAGATCCTCGAGCGCGGCCGTTATACCAATCCCTCGGGCGGGACCGTGGAACTGGCCGCAGCGATCGTCGCCTGCCGCGCCGCCACCCGCCTGTTTTCTCCTCCGATGCTGCACGACTTCCGCGATGCGACCCTGGCCGCCGCATCGCCGGGCTTGGCCATGCGCATCGACGTCGTCAACGAAACCACCTTGCAGGGTGTCGCGCGCCTGGCCGGCGAAGCCGGTGACGACGATCTGGCGGCGCTGAACTTCGCCTCCGCGCGCAATCCCGGCGGCGGTTTCCTCGGCGGCGCGCAGGCGCAGGAGGAATCGCTGGCCCGCAGCTCGGCGCTGTATGCCTCGCAACTGCAGGTGCCGGCGTTCTACGAAGACCATCGCCGCTCGTCGTCGCTGCTGTATTCGGACGCGATGATCCTGTCGCCGCACTGTCCGGTGTTCCGCGACGACGACGGCGGGCTGCTCGACCGCCCGCATGCGGTCAGCTTCATCACGAGCGCGGCGCCGAATGCCGGCGCGATCCGGCAGCAGCGCCGCGAGCGCGAACAGCGCGAGATCGAATCCACCTTGCGGCGCCGTGCCGAATGCGTGCTCGCGCTGGCGGCAGTTCAAGGCTATCGCCGACTCGTGCTCGGCGCCTGGGGTTGCGGCGTGTTCGGCAACGATCCGCTGCAGGTCGCCGCGGTATTTGCGCAGTTGCTGCACGGCGCCTGGCAGGGCCGCTTCGAGCACGTCGTGTTCTCGGTGCTCGACACGTCGCTGGCGCAGTCGACCTTCCGTGCATTTCGCGACGCGTTGAGCGGGATGGCGTCGGACCGTCGCTAGCCCACGTCACCCCGATTCATTCGGAGGTCCAGTCCAGGGCGTTCGTACCGGGCATGCAGCAGGGTTTCCAGCGCCCGGACCTCGATAGATGCGATTGCTGCGCCGCGTATTGAACGTTCGACGGCTGAGGTCATATGGCCGCGCGGCGGCCTGCGCATCTCGCGGCGGTACTTCGTCTACGGCGCGGCAGGTGGCCGTGGTGTCATGTTCAGACGAGTGCGATGAGGATAGGCGGGAAGACGGCTGCGTACCGCCGATTCACTGCTTGCGCGAACCGCCGGTATCGGCCAGCGGATCGCAGTGCTTGCGCTCGACCGGCGCTTCGCCGAAGCCGCGCGGCGCAGGACCGAAGACAGCTTCGCGCACGTCGGTGAGATTGTTGCCGACCTCGGCGACCACGACGATGAGTTCGTCGGGCGTCAGGCCCAGGCGCGTGGCCCAATAGTTGAGTTCCCAGGTCACGGCGATGTTGATCGTGCCGCTGTGCAGGCCGGCAGGTGGAGTGAGGTGCATCGCGCTCTCCTTCACGCTTGAATGTTCGGGTGGCTGTTCGCTGCAGCCATACGCCAAGGCCGCGGCCGCTGGAACCGCGCGGCACGAGGATCGTGGGCAGTTCCCGACGGCGTGGAGGCATTCGGGCGGCGGAAAGTTTCGCGCCGCCGCCGCGGCCGTTCAGCGGGCAGTCGCGATTCGGGCCGCGCAGCGGGCGCGGCCGTCGTTCAGAGTTGGCGCGCGGGATCGCTGAGTTCGAGCTCGCGCAGCACCACGCCGGCCTGGGTGCGGTTGCGTACGCCGAGGCGGTCGAAGATCGCCGTCAGATGCGCCTTGACCGTGCGTTCCTGCACGTCGAGGCGATCGGCGATCTGCTTGTTCAGCAGGCCCTCGGCGACGAGCACGAGCACGCGGAACTGCTGCGGCGAGAGGCTGGCCAGGCGCGCGGCGAGATCCGCATCCTGGGCCGAGGACTGCGCCCGCGAGACGCTGCCGCGCAGCACGGCCGGCAGCCATTGCTCGCAGGCCAGCACCGTACGTATCGCGTCGCGCAGTTCGTCCAGGCCCGAGCTCTTGGGCAGATAACCCGCGGCGCCGTGGTCCAGCGCGCGCCGCACCACGCGCGGATCGTCGTTGGCCGAGACCACGACGACGGCCACGCCCGGATGCTGGGCGCGGATCGCGGCGAGCCCGGCCAGGCCGTGATTGCCGGGCATGTGCAGGTCGAGCAGGACCAGGTCGATGTCCGGCTCGCGCTCCAGGGTGCCCAGCACGCCGTCCAGCGAATCGGCTTCGTGCACCTGCAGCCCGGCCACCGCGTCGGCGGCGGCGCCGCGCAGCGCGGCGCGGAACAGCGGATGATCGTCGGCGATCAGCAGCGAAGGCATGGCGGTCCGGCGGCCGCAGCCGGCCTGACTACTGCACCGTCCAGCCGCCGTCGACCGTGATCGTGTGGCCGGTGATGTTGCGTGCCGGCGGCGAGATCAGGAAGGCGGCGATGCCGGCAAGCTCGTCGAAGCCGATGAACACGCCCTTGGGCATGGGCTTGAGCATGACGTCGCTGACGACCTGGGCTTCGGGAATGCCGCGCGTGCGCGCCTGGTCGGCGATCTGCTTGTCGACCAGCGGCGTCTTCACGTAGGTCGGGCAGATCGTGTTGATCGTGATGTCGGTGTTCGCGGTTTCCAGCGCGATGACTTTCGAGAAACCGATGAGGCCGTGCTTGGCCGCGACGTAGGCGCTCTTGTACGGGCTGGCCACGAGCGAATGGATGGAGCCGATGTTGACGATGCGGCCGAAGCCGCGCTCGCGCATGCCCGGCAGCACGGCGCGCGTCAGCCGCGCGACGCCGACGAGCATGACCTGGACCAGGAAATCCCACTTGGCGATCGGGAATTCCTCCAGCGGCGCGACGTGCTGCAGGCCGGCGTTGTTGACGAGCACGTCGACCGGCCGCGTCGCGGCGGCCAGGGCCGCGGCGACGCTGTCGTCGGAGGTCACGTCCAGGGCCAGCGCCTCGGCCGAGCCGCCGGCGGCGAGGATCTGCGCCGCGACGGCGTCGACGGCGCTGCGGTCGAGGTCGGTCAGGATGATGTGGTGGCCGGCCGCGGCCAGTTCCGTGGCGATGCCGGCGCCGATGCCGCTGCCGGCGCCGGTGATCAGGATGCAGCGTTGGGTCATTGCGATTCTCCTGGCGCAAGCCTAGCAAGCGCTCTGGGCGCCGGCTTGGTACGAAAGTACGATAGCCGAGCATATCCGGCTTGGTAGGGTTGGCGAATGACTATCGCCCCGATTTCGCGCGCTTCGGCGCTGATGCTGCTGACCCTGCTCGCTGGTTGCGACCGCACCCCGCCCGCGGCTCCGACGGCCGCTGCGCCGCCCACTGCCAGACCGGCGCCCGCTGCGGCCGCCGCGGAGACGACCGCGATGTTCACCGCCCAACGCGTCACCGAGCACCGCGACGGCGACGACCTGCTCAGCGCCGGTCTCGGCCTGGACGGCCTGCGCGTCATGACGCCGCCGGTCTTCGCCAATCCCGAGGCGCCCACGCCGGCCGAACTGCGCCGCCGCGCGCTCTGGAGCAACTGGCGCGGCATCGCCGATCTGACGCCGGCCGGCGGTTTCGGCAGCGTCTACGGCGAACTGCCGGCGGTGCCCGGCCGCGAATTCCAGGCGCTGGCGACTCTGCCCGGCGCCCATCAGCCGCATCGCGTGCTCGTGCAGGTTCCCGACGGCTTTGATGCCAAGAAACGCTGTCTCGTCGTCGCCGCCTCGTCGGGTTCGCGCGGCGTCTACGGCGCGATCGCCGTGGCCGGTCCCTGGGCGCTGCCGAAGGGCTGTGCGGTCGCCTATACCGACAAGGGCGCCGGCACCGACTACTTCGATCTGGCCGAGCGCCGCGGCGTGCGCATCGACGGCACGAACGGCGGCGCCGACGACGTGCTCGCGTTCAAGCCCGACAGCACGGCCACCAGCGGCGTTGCGTTCAAGCACGCGCATTCCAGGGACAACCCCGAAGCCGACTGGGGCCGCCACGTCAAACAGGCCGCCGAATACGGTCTGCGTGCGCTGACCGAGGCACTGCCGCAGCAGGCGCCGTTCACGTTCGACAACACGCGGGTGATCGCGGTCGGCATTTCCAACGGCGGCGGTGCCGTGCTGCGCGCGGCCGAACTCGACGGCGACTGGCTCAAGGGGGTGGTCGCCGGCGAACCGAATGTCTACGTCGACGCGGCCGGTTCGCGCACCTTGTACGACTACACCACCGAGGCGGCGCTGCTGATGCCCTGCGCGCTGCCGAAGCTCGGCCTGCCGGCCGTGCCCGACGTGGCGCAGCGCTGCGCGGCCGCGGTCGCCGCGGGACTGATCGCCGGCGCCGACCTGCCGGCGCAGCAGGCCGCGGCCTACGACGCGCTGCATGCGCATGGCTGGACCGACGAAGCGCTGCGCGCCGGTTCGATCAGCGTGACCTTCGATCTCTGGCGCGCGGTCGCGGTGACTTACGCCTCGGCCTACGGCCGCTACGGCGCCGGCGAAGAGCCGTGCATCGCCGGCTTCGGCGCGCTCAACGCCGACGGCACGCCGCGCGCGGTCACGCCAACCGAACGTGCGGCCTGGTGGTCGGACGCCAGCGGCATTCCACCGGGTGCCGGCGTCGCATTCCGCGTGGCCAAGCCATCCGAGCCGCACGACGCATTGAATTGCCTGCGTGCGCTGTGGACCGGCAGCGACGCAGCGGCTACGCGCGTCAAGGAAGGCATCGCGGCGACCAAGGCCAGCCTGCCGCGCAAGGGTCTGCCGATCATGGTCGTGCACGGTCTCGACGACGGCCTGATCCCGGCCGCCTTCAGCAGCGCGCCGTATGCGGCCGCGGCCAAGGCCGGCGGCGCCGACCTGCGCTATTGGCAGGTGCGCAACGCGCAGCACTTCGATGCGTTCCTCGGCCTGCCGCAATACGGCGCCGCCTATGTGCCGCTGCTGCCCTATGTCTACCGCGCACTCGACCGCGTCTGGGCGCGGATCGACGGCGGTGCAGAGTTGCCGGCTGACGCCATCATCGCGACGACGCCGCGCGGCATGGGCAAGGCGCTCGAAGCGAGCCATCTCGCGCTGCCGTAGGTTGCGGTGAGCCGCAGGCGAACCGCAACATCGAGGTGCTTCCGCTGACCGCGACACCGCACGGCGTACCGCCGTGCGGTGGATCGACAGATCCGCCGGACCTGCGCTGCCACGCACCCGGGCTCGGGCCAGGCATCGACCGATGTCTTCGTTTATGCCGGACAGCGCGACGTTGCGGTTCGCCCGAGGGCTAACCGCAACCTGCCGTTCGGTTTCATCTGCACGACGTTGCGGTTCGCCTGCAGCTCACCACAACCTACGCGTGCTCTCGCCGACCTGTCGTGGTGTCAGGCCTTCTTGCCCGTGAAGAACGACTTGATCGCTGCGCCCGCGGCGATCAGGCCGACGATCACGAGCTTGAACGACTTGGCCAGGAATGCCGCGATCAGTGCGAACAGGCCCAGCTTCTTGGCCGCTACGCCGCCGATCAGCGCGGCCAGGCCGTAGCCGGCGACCTTGTCGGTGGACGCGTTGAAGTCGGCGTAGCGCTTGCCGTCCATGAACGCGACCTGGCTCAGCAGGGTCTTGGCCATCGGCTTCTGCGCCTCGACGTGCGATGCCGTGGTGATGAGGTTCAGCGAGACATAGCCTTCGCGGCCGAGCACGTAGGTGTTGTAGTTGACCGTGTTGTCTTCGCCGGCAGCGGCGCCCTTGGTGCGCGCCTCGGCCGACCAGACCAGGCGCTGGGTCGCGCTGTCGTAGCTCGGCGATTCGATCCAGCGCGTGACCTCCAGCGCCGGAATGCCCATCTGCACGCGGCGCTTGTTGCCGGCCTCGGTGCCTTCCTTGATGTTGTTCAGCAGTTCGTCGGCGTCCCAGTGCTTGGCGTCCTCGTCCTCGATGTAGCCGGCCGGGTCGTAGTCGACCGAGACCATCCAGTCGCCGCCGTTGTCCTGGGAAGTCGGCACGATCAGGCCGATGAAGTTCGGATCGCTGCCGTTGCCCATGGCTTCCATGAGCTCGGTCGCTTCGCGCGTCGGGATGAAGCCGTAGCCTTCGGGCAGCTGCAAGGTGGCCTGGTTGCGCAGGTCGATGCGGCGCGGACCGGGCTGTAGCGCCTTGGCGGCGTTGGACCAGGCGCTGTTCGCGGCGGTCTCGGCCGGCGAGTCCTGCGCGGCGGCAGTGAAAACGGGCGCGAGCAGCAGCGCTGCGACGCAGACGAGCCAACGGTTCCAGCGCGAGCCGGCCATACGGATACTCCCTGAATGAATGGCCGCGGCGCGGCCCTGACTGAACCGCCGCGCACGCACGGTTACGACGGCGAATTCCCCGGCCGAAGTCTACTATCGGCGTGAAAATTTCGTCGATTCAGCCTGGGCCGCGGCGCAGTCATCGGCGTATGCAGGTCGGCGAATCGCTGCGGCCGGCGTCCCCGGCGCAAGCCGCAGCCCCGTCAGCCGCTCACTGACGCAGGCGATAACCCGTGCGGAAGATCCACCAGACCACGGTCAGGCAGATCAGCAGGAAGGCCAGGGTCATGCTGAAGCTCAGCGCGGCGTTCACGTCGGACACGCCGTAGAAGCTCCAGCGGAAGCCGTTGACGAGATAGACCACCGGGTTGATCAGCGCGACCTTCTGCCAGAACGGCGGCAGCATGCTGATCGAATAGAAGCTGCCGCCGAGGAAGGTCAGCGGCGTGACGATCATCAGCGGGATCACCTGCAGCTTCTCGAAGCCGTCGGCCCAGATGCCGATGATGAAGCCAAACAGGCTGAAGGTGGCCGCGGTCAGCACGAGGAAGCCGACCATCCATAGCGGATGGGCGATCTCGTAGGCGACGAAGAAGCGCGCCGTGATCAGGATCAGCAGGCCCAATATCACCGATTTGCTCGCCGCCGCGCCGACGTAGCCGATGACGACCTCGATCCACGACACCGGTGCCGACAGCAGTTCGTAGATCGTGCCGGACCACTTCGGCAGATAGATGCCGAACGAGGCGTTGGAGATGCTCTCGGTCAGCAGGGTCAGCATGATCAGACCCGGGATGATGAAGGCGCCGTAGTCGACGCCGTCGACCGCGCCCATGCGCGAGCCGATCGCCGCGCCGAACACGATGAAGTAGAGCGAGGTCGACAGCACCGGCGAGGCGATGCTCTGCATCAGGGTACGGCCGGTGCGCGCCATCTCGAAACGGTAGATCGCGCGGATCGCGTAGAGGTTCATGCGCGCTTGCTCACGAGACTCACGAAAATGTCCTCCAGCGAGCTCTCGCTCGAATGCAGGTCCTTGAAGTCGATACCGTGCTCGGTCAGGCGCCGCAGCAGGCTGGCGATGCCGGTGCGTTCGCTCTGCGTGTCGAAGGTGTAGACCAGTTCGTTGCCGTCGGCCGACAGTTCCAGCGGCTCGCCGGCCAGTTCCGCCGGAATCGCATCGAGCGGATTCTGCAGCTGCAGGGTCAGCTGCTTCTTGCCGAGCTGGCGCATGAGGCGGGTCTTTTCCTCGACGAGGATGATCTCGCCCTTCGAGATCACGCCGATGCGATCGGCCATCTCCTCGGCTTCCTCGATGTAGTGCGTGGTCAGGATGATGGTCACGCCGCGCTCGCGCAGGCCGCGGACCATGGCCCACATGTCGCGGCGCAGCTCCACGTCGACGCCGGCGGTCGGCTCGTCGAGGAACAGGATGGACGGTTCGTGCGACAGCGCCTTGGCGATCATGACACGGCGCTTCATGCCGCCGGACAGGGTCATGATCTTGGCGTCGCGTTTGTCCCACAGCGACAGGTCGCGCAGGATGCGTTCGAGCAGGGCCGGATCGCGCGGCTTGCCGAACAGGCCGCGGCTGAAGTTCAACGTGGCCCAGACCGTCTCGAACGCGTCGGTATGCAGTTCCTGCGGCACCAGCCCTATCTTGCTGCGCGAGGCGCGGTAGTCGCGCACGATGTCGTGGCCGTCGGCGCGCACGGTGCCGCGGGTCGGATTGACGATGCCGCAGATCGTGCTGATCAGTGTGGTCTTGCCGGCGCCGTTCGGACCGAGCAGCGCGAAGATCTCGCCGCGGCGTATCTCGAGGTTGATGTTGCGCAGCGCGGAGAAGCCGGAAGAGTAGGTCTTGTCGAGGTTCGTGATCGTGATGATGGGGTCCACGAGGGCTCCGCATGTCGCCGGGACGACGGCGTCCGGCGCGAAGGGTAATCCAGATCGACGGCTTCGGTGCGTCCGGCCGCAACGGACGGGCGCGGCGGATGGGAGATCTGCCGCGACGACGTCACTTGGATTCCCGGGCCGGCGGTGCGGCCGGCAGGTTATACAATGCGTCCGCGTGTACGCGGCAATCGTGGGCGGTGGCGTAAGCCGGGGAGATCGCGATGGTCAGAGCAGCCGTGTTCATCGGTGTGGACCGGGCCAGCGGGCTGACGCCGCTGCACGACGCCGCAGCCGGCGCCCGGCGCTTGCGCGACGACTGGGCCGTCGAGCAGAAATTTGCCTATACCGAACTCGTGACCGACGCCGACGGTGCCAAGGTCACCCTGGACCGGGTCTACGACGCGATCGGCCGGGTGCTCAAGCCGGACGTCGAGCAACTCGTCGTCTATTTCGCCGGCCACGGCATCAACGTGGCGCGCCACGAGTGCTGGCTGCTCAGCGACGCGCCGCGCGTCGGCCACGCGGTCATCAGCGCGACGATCAGCGAGGAACAGGCGCGCTACTGCGGCGTGCCGCACGTCGTCTTCATTTCCGACGCCTGCCGTACCGCCGCCGGCAGCATCGGCCTGCAGAACGTCAACGGCAACGGCATTTTTCCGAACGAGGAACCCACGGGCACCGAGAAGCCCGTCGATCTGTTCTTCGGCGCGTCGCTGGGCCGGCCGACCTACGAGGTCAGCAACGTCGACGATGCGGTGGCCGGATTCACCGCGCTGTATACCGACGCGCTCGGCAAGGCGCTGCGCTTCCAGGTGCCCGAGCTGGTCGACTGGACCCGCGAACGGGACGACGAGGTCGGCCTGATACGGCCGCGCCGCCTGCGCGACCATCTGAACAAGGCCGTCACGCGCACGATCCGCGACCGCAATCTGCCGGATCCCGTCGTGCAGGTGCCCGACGCGCGCATCACGTCCGATCCGCAGGTCTGGGTGTCGCGGCATGTCGGTCGTCTGCCGCCGCTCGCACCAGCGCCGCGGCCTCCGCGCCCGCCGTTCGGCGTGGCGCCGGTCGGTCGCGGCGGCATCGACGGCGGTGTCCGCGACGGCGACGGTGCGCCGGACGAGGGCGAAGCGACCGCGTCGGCTGCGGAAACCACCGGCGAATTCGAATCGCCGTTCGAGAGTCTGCGGCCGCCGCACGTCACTCAGACCAGATCGGATGTCGCGCCCGATCTGCGCGAGGCTTCCGGCACCCTGGTCAGCCTCGCCCTGCAGAACCCTGCGTTCGTCGCCAACCTGCTGTCGGTCACCGATGCGGCCGGGCCGCGCCAGTTCGAGACCCGGTGCGGCTTCAAGCTGCGCGGCGCGCGCGTGCGCGACGCTCTCGCGCTCGGCGCGGACGTGCAGAAACTCGGCGGTGCCGACGACATCGTCCGCATCAATCCGCAGCACGTTGCGCCGCTGGTGCTGCTGGTGCTCGACGACGGCAGCGGCGTCGTCGTGCCGGCGATCCGCGATTTCATCGGCGCGCTGACCTTCGACGCGGGTGAGTTCGTCGACCTGGCCTACGAGCCCTCGGCCAACGGCTGGCGCGCCGGCGCCTACCAGGAACGCGCCCGTGAGCTGCAGACCCTGCGCAAGGTCGTCGCGGCGGCCAGCCGCAACGGTTCGTTCCGGCTCGAAGGCGAGGACGCCGCGCGACTCGCGCGCCGCATGCAGTTGCTCAAGGGCGTGGACCCGTCGCTGGCGATCTATGCGGCCTATGCCTACTACGACGGCCGCGACCGGCAGCGTCTCACTGAAATGAACGACTTCCTGCGCCGTGATCTCGACGCCGTGCTGTTCGACGTCGCGCTGCTGGCCGGGGCGCTCGACGGCTGCCGGATCGCCGTCGGCGATCCGCTGTTGGGTCTGTTTCCGCTGCTCAGTCAGGGCTGGATCTATCTGCGCACGCGCCGCGTCACCTTGCCCGAAGGCGCCGAGCGGCTGCAGCCGCATCTGCGCGAATCGCTGTGGACGCAGTTCGACGCGCGCGGCGTGGACCTTCTTCGTTCCACCAGCTTCAAGGATGCATCGTCATGGCAACTCGTCGACTAGTCTTCGTTCACGGGCGTGCGCAGGAACACAAGGACGCGCAGGAGCTCAAGGATTCCTGGGTCGCCTCGCTGCGCAAGGGCCTGGCCAAGAGCGGCCTGGAGCTGCCGATTGCCGAGACCGACATCCGCTTTCCGTACTACGGCGATGCGCTGTTCGACCGTGTCGCCGGGCTGCCCGACGCCCAGGTCGCGCAGGTCATCATGCGCGGCGCGGGCCAGCCCGCGGACGAACGCGAGTTCGTGCGTGCCGTGTTGGCCGAGGTCGCCGCGAAGCTCGGCGTTTCCGAGGCGGAAATCGCTGCCGTGAGCGATACGCAGATCGTCGAACGCGGCATCCAGAACTGGGAATGGGTGCAGCGCGTGCTCGTCGCGCTCGATCGTCATGTGCCCAAGGCGAGCAGGCTGAGCATCGCGCTGGCGACCGAGGACGTGTCGAAATACCTGTTCGATCCGCGCATCACCGACGCCATCGACGAAGGCGTGCGGGCCGCGATGATCGACGACGTGCCGACGGTCGTCGTCAGCCATTCGCTCGGCACCGTCGTCGCCTACAAGATGCTCAAGGAAAAACAGGGCCACGAACGCTGGAACGTGCCGCTGTTCGTGACCCTGGGCTCGCCGCTGGCGATCAGCGCGATACGCCGGCGCCTGCAGCCGCTGCGTCATCCGGATTACGTCGGCCATTGGTTCAACGCAATGGACGAGCGCGACGTCGTCGCGCTGTATCCGTTGAGTCACGCGAATTTTCCGGTCGATCCCGAGATCGAGAACAAGACCGACGTCGACAACTTCACCGACAACCGCCACGGCATCGCCGGCTACCTCGAAGACCGCGTCGTCGCGCAGCGCATCCACGCGGCGCTGCTCGGCGCCTGAATGACGCGCGACGGACGCGGCCTCAGAGGCGCGCGTCCACCGGTTCGCTTTCGAGCGCGAGTACGCCGAACACGCATTCGTGCACGCGGTACAGCGGCTCGTGCTCGACGAAGCGGTACAGTGCCTCGATGCCGAGCGCGAACTCGCGCAGCGCGAGCGACTGCTTGCGGCGCACGCCGCGTACGCGCAGGCGCTGCAGGTTCTCCGGCTCGGTGTATTCCGGGCCGTAGATGATGCGCAGGTATTCGCGGCCGCGGCATTTCACTGCCGGCTGCAGCAGGCCGCGCGCGCCGCGGGCCAGGCCGCTGGCCGGCTTGAGCACCATGCCTTCGCCGCCCTCGGCCGTCAGCTGCTCCCACCAGGCGACGGCCGCAGCGACGCTGGCCTCGTCGGACAGGTCCACGAAGCAGTGGCGCGTGGCGCGGATCAGCGCCGGATCGGCCGCAGCCAGGCGCCCGATCAGACCCAGATGCCAGCGGTGCTCGCGCGCGAGGCCGACATTGCCTTCGCTCGCGAGCACGTGGAACGGCGCGAGGCGCAGATCGGCCAGACCCTGCGCCGACCAGCAGTAGCGACCGTAGGCATCGACGAAACGCTGCGCCGCATCGTGGCGCGTGCGCACGCGGGCCAGCGCCTCGCCGGCGGCGACACCGCGCGCGATCGCCGCGGCCAGCGCGGTTTCCGCCGCGCCGAGGGCGGCCAGTGCCGCTGCGCCGGTCGGCGCGTACTGGTTCTGCAGCAGCTCCTGTGCCTTGGCCGACCACGGCAGCAGCTCCGCGTCGAGCACGACCCAGTCGCTGGCCAGCTCCTGCCAGATACCGGCGCTTTCCAGCGCCGCGTCGAGGCGGGCCAGCAGCGCCGCTTCCAGCGCGCGGTCGGCGAAGAAACGCCGCCCGCTGCGCGTGTAGATCACGCCGCGGCCGTCGCCGGCGATACCGAAGCGGCGCAGTGCGACTGTTTCGTCGCGACAAAGCACCACGACAGCGCGCGAGCCCATGTGCTTTTCCTCGCAGACGAGTTCGGGCACGCCTTCATGGCGATAGGCGGCGACGGCTTCCTGCGGCCGTTCCAGCAGATCGCCATCGGTTGCGGTCGCCGGCGGCGCCATGGTCGGCGGCAGATAGATCAGCCAGCGCGGGTCGAGCGCGAAGCGGCTCATGACTTCCAGCGCGGCGACGGCGTTTTCCTCGCGCACGCCCACGCGATGGAACACGCGCGTTTCTATCGTGCGCTTGCCGGCCACGTCGCCGAGTTCGAGCAGGCTGCCCTCGCGCACCGCTGCTGTCGCGGCAGCTTCCGGTGCCGCGGGGAACGGCGCCGCCGGCGCGTAGTGGATGCGCATGGCCGGGACCGAAACCAGCTCGCGTTCGGGATAGCGCAGCGCGGTCAGGCGGCCGCCGAACACGCAGCCGGTGTCGATGCAGAGGGTCTGGTTGACCCATTCGGGCTCGGGTACCGGCGTATGACCGTAGACGACCATCGCGCGGCCGCGATAGTCCTGCGCCCAGTCGTAGCGCACGGGCAGGCCGCATGCATCGGTTTCGCCGGTGGTCTCGCCGTACAGGGCAAACTCGCGCACGCGCGCCGAGGAGCGGCCTTGCAGCTCCTCGCTCAAGCCCGCATGGGCGACGACGAGCTTGCCGCCGTCGAGCACGTAATGGCTGACCAGGCCGTCGACGAAGCGCTCGATCTGCTGCAGGAATGCCGTGTCTTCGCCTTCGAGCTGCTGCAGGGTTTCGGCCAGACCATGCGTGATGCGCACGTCGCGGCCGGCCAGCTTGCGCTGCAGCTTGACGTCGTGGTTGCCGGGCACGCACAGCGCCGTGCCGTTGCCGACCATGTGCATGACCAGGCGCAGCACGCCCGGCGAATCCGGCCCGCGGTCGACGAGGTCGCCGACGAACACGGCCTTGCGACCGGCCGGCGCCTGCACCTGCGGCTGCTCGCGCGTACCCGCCACGACGTAGCCGAGTTCGCGCAGCAGCGCGAGCAGTTCGCCGTAGCAGCCGTGCACGTCGCCGATCAGGTCGAACGGCCCGTGGTCCTCGCGCTTGTCGTTCCACAGCGGCGTGCGCTCGATCTGCGCCGTATCGACATCGGCGGTCGAGCGCAGCACGTTGATGTAGCGGAAGCCTTCGCGCTGCAGGTTGCGCATGGAGCGGTGCAGCGCCTGCAGCTGGCTGCGCACGACATGCGGGCCGAACTGGCGATCGGCGCGCGCGGCGTTGCGGTCCTGGCACAGGCGTTCGGGCAGGTCGAAAACGATGGCCGCGGCGAAGACGTGATACTCGCGTGCGAGTTCGACGATGCGCTTGCGGTCTTCGGGCCGCACGTTGGTCGCGTCGACGACGGTCAGACGGCCGGCCGCGAGACGCTTGCGCACGACGTAATACAGCACGTCGAACGCGTCCTGGCTCGCGTGCTGCGCGTTTTCGTCGTCGCTGACCCAGCCGCGGCAGGTGTCGGACGAGAGCACTTCGGTCGCCGCGAAATGACGGCGTGCAAAGCTCGATTTACCGCTTCCGCTGGGGCCGACCAGTGCGACGAGACACAACTGGGGAATACGTATGGACATGGGAAATCCGCGAAGTGCGGCGCTCAGGCGTCGCGTGTGAAGAGGGCCATCTGGGTCGGAGCACCGAGCAGCGGATCGAGCGGACCGACCGGCAGCAGGCGCAGGCCGTAGCCGTGGCGCGAGGCGACGGCCTCCGCCCAGGCCTGGAACTCGGCGCGCGTCCATTCGAAACGATGGTCGGGATGGCGCATGCGGCCGGCCGGCAGATCGGCGAACAGCGCGTTGTATTCGGCGTTCGGCGTGGTCACGACGACGAGCCCCGGGCGCGCGAACTCGAACACGTTGCGCACGAACGCGGGCAGGCGCGGCGGGTCCATGTGCTCGATGACTTCGATCGCGCAGGCGGCGTCGAAGCCCTCGAAGCGGCGGTCGCGATAGGTCAGCGCGCCCTGCGCGAGCTGCAGGCGTGCGCGCTGCGACGGGGGCAGGCGCTCCAGATGCAGCCGGTCGGCGGCGATGTCCAGTGCGCGCAGCGAAACGTCGATACCGAGGATGCCCTCGAATTGCTTTTCCTTGAGCAGCAGGCCGAGCAGGCGGCCTTCGCCGCAGCCGAGATCGACGACCTTGCGTGCTCCGCTCTGGCGCAGTACCGACAGCACCGAACCCATGCGCTGCTCGTTCAGACTCAACGGGCGCTCGATCGCTTCCTCGGCCGCCTCACGCGCCTGCTCGGCGCGGTCGACTTCGTCCTCCTCGGCGCCGAGCAGGCGCGCCAGCGCCGAGCGCACCAGAGAGCGGCGGCGCTTCAGATAACGGTTGGCGATCCAGTCGCGCTGCGGATGTGCGGCGAGCCAGTCGCCGGCCTTGGCGACGAGCTTGTCGACCTCGTCGTCGCCGACGAAATAGTGCTTGTCGCCGTCGATGGCCGGCAGCAGCACGTACAGGTGCGACAGCAGTTCGCGCAGGCGCACGCAGCCGCTGATGCGCAGGCGCCAATAGGGACTGGCGCCCCATTCGGGGAAGCGCGCGTCCAGTGCCAGCGGCTCCAGCTGCACCGCATAGCCCAGCGGCTCGAAGCAGCGGCGTATCGCGTCCTCGCCGCCGCGCGCGCGCAGTACCGGCACTTCGGCTTCGAGCGGAATCGGCGTCTGCGCCAGGGCATCGCGATCGGCGCTCGCGCCGGCCAGGGCGGAGCGATAGACGCGTGCGATCGCCACGGCGAGGAACGAGCTGGCCGCATACGGCCGGTCGTTGACGTATTGCGCGAGCGGCCCTTCGCTGCCGTCGCCGCGGCCGCGCACGAGGCCGACCGGGTCGATGTCCAGCAGCAGCGAGGCCGTGCAGCGCTGCGCGTCGGCCTGCGGATAGAACACCTGCGCGCGGCCGAAGGCCAGCTCGAAGCTCTGCAGCTTCTGCGGATGCTTGGCCAGCAGATAGCCCAGGTCGGTGGCCGGCTCGTGGGTGGTGGTGAGGTTCAGCAGCATTGCGGAATGCCTTGCGAGGTCGGAGGGTGGCCGTATCAGCGCTGCACGCGGACGCGATAGCGCCGCTGCGGGTCGCTGTCGTCGGGCGAGATGTCGATGGCCGCGGCGTCGAACGCGCGGATCACGGCCGCGTTGGTTTCCAGATGCGTGCTCGGCCGGCCGGTCACGAAGCTGCCGCCGGCCAGCACCAGCGGCAGCAGCAGCTGGTCGGCCAGGTGTTCGCCGACCGGCGCGCCGTGAGCGAGGTAGGCGCGCAGTTCATCGCAGGCGCCGCGCGCGACGTTCTCCGCGCTGACGCCTTGCTCGCCGAGGCCGACGACGACTTCGCTGACCTGCTCGAACTGCGCGGTCAGCAAGAGCGCGTTGGCCGGGCAGGGACCGCTGGGCAGTTCGTCGATACGCTGCCGCGTCAGCGTGAGCCGCTTCGCCGACGTTTCGAGTTCGCGCTCGGCGATGTGCCGCGGCAGGCTGCGCACGAGCGCAATCGCTTCGATGCCCAGCGCGGCGCCGCGCTCGTGCAGGTTCAGCGGCGACAACGGCGCCGGCGCGATGTCGACGCGGATGCGGCCGCCGCCGGCCGGATAGAAGCCGTGACGCTCCACGGTCATCGCGACGTCGGCGCCCATGCGCACGAGCTGCGGCAGGAATGCCGCCGCGACGAAATCCGCCGACGGCGCCATGCGGTTGTGCGTGCCGCCTTCGAGCGTCAGCGAGCTGCGGCCATCGGCCGCCAGCAGCGCGGGCAATACGGTCTGCAGCACGAGCAGGGTGCTGCCGGCGCTGCCGATGCGGAAGGCGAAGTCGCCGGCACGGATGTCAGCGGGGCGGAATTCCAGCGCGGTCGAGCCGATTTCCGCGCCGCTGACATCCGCGCCGCTGACGGTCGCTGCGGCCTGTACGCAGACCAGATGCTGGCGCATGAGTCCGGGCTTGCTGCGCCGGGCGCGGATGTTGCGCAGGCGCAGTGGACGGCGCTGCAGCATGGCCAGGCTCAGCGCCGTGCGCAGGATCTGCCCGCCGCCTTCGCCCTGCGCGCCGTCGAGTTCAATCGGTGATTCCGTTCGTGCTTTCATCTCGGGTTCTTCCTGCCCGAGGCTGGCCTCAGGCGTCGTTGCTGAGTTTTGCTTCCAACAGCTCGCGCCAGCCGAGCTGGCGTTTGCTGCGGATGGCGTACCGGGTGGCCGCGTGACTGAGATCATGCGGCACCTTGCGTGCGGTCTTCGGCAGCACGGTGAGGCTGACTTCGTACCAGATGCCGGACAGCTTCAGGACCAGCCGCGTCGCAGAAAGCCCACGCAGGTCGGCAGGGCTTCCGTCCGCATGCCGCATCGGTTCCGGCTCCCGTCGACGCTGCGCACGCCGCGGCGGCGGTTCGCGCCAGCGCAGGATCTTCGTGCGCGGATCGACGTAGAGCCCATGAACCACGTGGCCGTAGCGGTAGTCATGCGGCTTGCCGACCACGCGGCGCAGCGCCGCATCGTATTCGCCATCCAACGTAACGAGCTGGCGAACGTGATCAAGCAGATGCCGGCCGACCACGCTGCGCGAGTCTATGCCGTTCGCCAATTCGCTCCAGACCTTGTCCCAGGGCCGGTCGACCTGCTTGCGCAGCCACCGCCGCAGCGGCGAAAGCAGGTCGTCGAAATACTTGGTGCGAAGACGGCGCGGACGGTAGCTGTCCGCGTAGCTGTCGTCACCGCCGGTCCATTCACCGGCGCGCGGCTTGTGGCTGCGGTCGGTCTTGCGGCGCTGGCCGCCGCGCGGCCGTTCGATCAGCACTTCGTGCAGGTCGCTGCGCATGGTTCCTTCTCCTGGTTCAACCCTTGACGCAGACGACCTGCCGCAAGGTGTGCATGATCTCCACGAGATCGCGCTGCGCGGCCATGACCTGGTCGATCGGCTTGTAGGCGGCCGGCGACTCGTCGATGACGTCGGCGTCCTTGCGGCACTCGACATGTGCGGTTGCCTCGCGGTGTTCGCCGAGCGTGATGCGCTTCTTGGCCTCGGTGCGGCTCATGACGCGGCCCGCGCCGTGCGAGCAGGAACAGAAGCTCTCGGCGTTGCCGAGGCCGCGCACGATGAAGCTCTTCGCCCCCATGCTGCCGGGGATGATGCCGAACTGGCCTTCGCGCGCGCTGACCGCACCCTTGCGCGTGACGTAAAGCTCGCGGCCGAAATGCGTCTCGCGCTGCACGTAGTTGTGGTGGCAGTTGATCGCCATGCGCGTGAGCTGGAACGAAGGCAGGTGCTTGCGCAGCACGCTCAGCACGGTTTCCATCATCTGCTGGCGGTTCTCGGCGGCGTACTCCTGCGCCCATTCCACGGCCTGCACGTAGTCGTCGAACACGGCGCTGCCTTCCTTGAAGTAGGCCAGGTCGCGGTCGGGCAGGTTGGCCTGCTGCTTCTGCATCTCGTTGCGCGCCTTCTCGATGAAGTACTGGCCGATGCCGTTGCCGACGCCGCGCGAGCCCGAATGCAGCATGACCCAGACCTGGTCGGTTTCGTCCAGGCACAGTTCGATGAAGTGGTTGCCGCCGCCGAGCGAGCCGAGCTGGCTCAGCGGCGACTTGTGCGAGATGCGCGGATGGCGCTCGACCAGCGCGCGGTAGCGCTGTTCCAGACCGCGCCAGCGCGTCGTGGCCGAGTTCGGCGCGACGATCCAGTTGCCCTTGAGACTGCGGCCCTCGACCGTGACAAAGCCATGCGGTACGGCGCGTTCGATGTCGCTGCGGATGGTCTGCAGGTTTTCCGGCAGCTGGTCGGCGCGCAGGGTGGTCTGGTAAGCCATCATGCCGCAGCCGATGTCGACGCCGACGGCGGCCGGGATGATCGCGCCTTCGGTCGGCACCACCGAGCCTACGGTCGCGCCGATGCCGAGATGTACGTCGGGCATGACGGCGATCCACGGCCCGACGATCGGCAGCCGCGCGAGGTTGCGCAGCTGCTTGCGGGCGCCGTCGTCCAGCGGCACGCCGTGGATCCAGGCCTTGATCGGCACGCCGCCTTCGTCGTGCAGGGTCTGATGCAGTGCGGTGTTCATGACGCTTCTCTCTTTCTCTCGTGTCGTTCGTCTGCGGCGCCCGGCGCGTCGCTCGCCTATCAGCGATGCTGCGGCCCGGCGGCGCGGTCGCGGGGCTCGCCCGCGGCTTGCGCCTGGTGCGGCAAGCCCGCGGACTTCCGCGGGCTTGCCTGTGATCATCGCGGCCGCAGCGCTGATTCGCTGCGGCCATTTCCCCTTTCCTGGTGCGTGCCGGGGCCAGGTCACGACCTCCGTGCCGCCGAAGCTCGCGCAGGGATTCCGCAGCGAAGCCTCGAGGCGTCCGGTCCGTCCCGGCACGGGTTGTTCTATATCAAGGGTCGTGCCAGCCCGGCTCTTCCATAAAATTCATAGTTGAATCAATGTGATGAAACATATCGCCGATTTTCCGTGACCGACGGACCCAATCCCATAGGCTCGTGTATTATCCGACAGGATAAATTCTGGGCAGGGCCATGCAGAACAGACCATTGGTCGTCATCGGTTTCGTCGGCACCGTGCTGGACGCCGCCGACGGTCCGGGCCGCTGGGAGAAATGGCGGCCGAGCGTGGCCCTGGGCATGTACGACGACCTGCTCGTCTCGCGCCTGGAGCTGCTGGTCGACGAGCGCCGGTTCAACAAGCTCGCCGGCCGGCTGCGCGCTGACCTGGCCGAAGTCAGTCCCGAAACCCAGGTGCGCATCCACGACTTCTTCCTGTCCGACCCGTGGGACTTCGAGCAGGTGTTCGCCGCGCTGCACGAGTTTGCGCGCAACTACCCGTTCGACACCGAGCGCGAGGACTACCTCGTGCATATCTCCACGGGCACGCATGTCGCGCAGATCTGCTGGTTCCTGCTGACCGAGGCGCGCTTCTTTCCGGCGCGCCTGCTGCAGACTTCGCCGCCGCCGAAGCAGCGCACGGGCGATCCGGGCAAGTACGCGATCATCGACCTGGATCTCGCGCGCTACGACCGCATCGCCCAGCGCTTCGCGCGCGAAAGCGAGGACACGGCGAATTTCCTGAAGAGCGGCATCGCCACGCGCAGCGCGACGTTCAACCGCATGATCGAGCAGATCGAGCGGGTTGCGATCCGCTCCAAGGCGCCGATGCTGCTGCTCGGCCCCACCGGCGCCGGCAAGAGCATGCTCGCGCGCAACCTGTTCGAGCTGAAGCAGCGTCGGCATGCGCTCAAGGGACGTTTCGTCGAAGTGAACTGCGCGACCCTGCGTGGCGACGGTGCCGGCAGCGCGCTGTTCGGTCACGTGCGCGGCGCATTCACCGGCGCGCAGAGCGAGCGCGCCGGTCTGCTCAAGAGCGCCGACGGCGGTCTGCTGTTCCTCGACGAGATCGGCGAACTCGGACTCGACGAGCAGGCCATGCTGCTGCGCGCGATCGAGGACAAGCGTTTTCCGCCGCTGGGCGGCGACCGCGAAGTCAGCAGCGATTTCCAGCTGATCGCCGGCACCAATCGTGATCTCTCCGTCGCTGTGCTCGAAGGCCGTTTCCGCGAGGATCTGTTCGCGCGCCTGAACCTGTGGACCTTCTATCTGCCCGGGCTCAAGGAGCGCGCCGAGGACATCGAGCCCAATCTCGACTTCGAGCTCGAGCGCTTCGCGCGCGTGCACAGCGAGCGCATCACGTTCAACCGCGAGGCGCGCGAGCGCTATCTGCGGTTCGCGATGAGCATCGAGGCGACCTGGCCCGGCAACTTCCGCGATCTCGGCGCGTCGATCACGCGCATGGCGACCCTGGCCACGCAGGGGCGCATCACGGTCGAGGTCGTCGACGAGGAAACCGCCCGCCTGCGCCGGCTCTGGGGCGGCGCGCGGCGCGGGGCCGGCGACGATGCGCTGCTGGAGGCGCTGCTCGGCGACGAACTGGCCGGGGTAGACCGCTTCGACCGCGTGCAACTGGCCGAGGTGCTGCGCGTCTGCGCCGCCGCGCGCAGCGCCAGCGATGCCGGTCGCAGCCTGTTCCAGGCCAGCCGCGAGAAGCGCAGCTCGAGCAACGACGCGGACCGGCTGCGCAAGTACCTCAAGCGTTTCGGACTCGATTTCCCGCAGATCCAGGCTGCGGCGCGGCGCCTGTAGGTTGGCGAGAGAAAGACTGTCCGCTTCGTGGCGCGAAATACGGCGCCGTCAGCGGCGCATGCAGCGCGCAACTCCATCCCCACCGATACCCTCACCTTGAACGCCCAGCGGGCCGGGCGGGTATGGGTGGGGACGGGGCTGCTGTGCAGGCACAGCTCGCGACGCCGGCTGCCGCATTGAAACTTGCTCGTGCCGGTTCCAAAGGAGTGTGCGACGAAGTCCGGCCAACGCGCCTGCGTAAGCGGCTGCCCTTCTTCGCCCCCTTGCTTCCGCGCGCGCAGGGAGACATGGCCACATCGCCGGAGCATTCGACCGCGCGCTCCTGCGTCGGTGCAATCGACCTTTCCGGCACAACTGACCCTCAGCGCAAGGCGACGCTGCCGCGCTTCCACGCCGGATCCTGCGAGCGATAGAACACGCTCAGCGAGGCCGGATTGTCGACCTGCTTGCTCACGCTGAGCGTGGCCAGGTCGATGACTTCGAAGCTGCGCCTGAAGCGGCCGTCGACCTTCGCTTCGCGGGCGGCCAGCAGCTGATCCTTGCCGGGCACCCAGCCGGCGAATTCGAGATAGCCGACGTCGGGCGTGTCGAGGCTCGGCGGCAGCACGTCGATGCGCCAGCCGTCCATGCCGCGCTGGAATACCCAGAGTTCGCGCCACGCATCGAGCGGCTGCACGGCCAGGGTCAGTGCGGTGCCGGCGGCATTCGCGCTGGCCGAGGCGGTCCAGACCAGACCGTAGGTGCAGCGCCGGGCCAGCGCATGTGCCGCGTCGTGCTGCGCGTCGACGAGCGCGATGCAGGTCTGGCCCGGCTCGCCGTTGCGGGTTTCCACATGCAGGCCCTTGCCGGCCGCTGCCGGGGCCGTTTCGGCGCTCCAGCGCGAAGCGCCGACGCGCACGGCGGCGTCGGTATAGGCGCCGTTGTCTTCCTCGGCCAGTTCGAGCTTGTTCACGCCGGCCAGCGCTTCGAGCGCCACGGCCATCGCCGGCCGCGCATCCTCGCCGCGGCGCGCGCGCTGGAACGCGAAGCTGGCCTGCACGCCGGCGCTGCGCAGGCGCAGGCGGTTGCGCAGATATTCGGGCAGCGCATCGGGCTTGGCGCGCGCGAGCACGTCGCTGCGCCAGGCGTCGTAGTCGTAGCGTGCGGTCGTACTCAGATCCGGCGGCACGCAGTCGGGCCGGGTCAATGCGAGCGCGGCTTCCGCGCGCAGCTCGTCGGTCGCCGGCAGGGCCAGCACGCGGCGGAACGCTTCGCCGTCGTAGCAGAGCACGACGCGACTGTCGCGCTCGTAGCTGCGTATGGTCACGCCGAGGCTTGCCGCCACGTCCAGATGCGCCGCGATCGTCGCGTCGTCGACCTTGGCCCGGCGCGAGGAGGCGTGCCGCGCGAGGCGTTCGGCCATGCTGCCGAGTGCGGCGAACGCTTCGCTGCCGATGGCCTGTGCCGGTGCGGCTTTCAGATACGCCGCGACATAGGCCAGGCCCAGGGCCTCGGCGCCCGGCGTGTCGCGCAGGAAGCGCACGACGGCCAGCAGTTCGTCGGCGCGCTCGGGCTGCAGGCTGACGCGCCGCACCTGGCTCGCGCGCACATAGCCGCCGCGTTCGCGGCGATGGTCGTAGACCTGCAGATAACCGAACCGCGCGTGGCGGATTTCCAGCGTGTCGCCCTGCCAGAGCACGGCCTGCTGCGGCGCCGATTCCTTCGGCGCCGCGCGCAGTGCGATCTGGTCCTGGGTCACGATGGCCGTCTCGGCGACGGGTTCTTCCGCGGCGACGGCAGCGGCGCCGATGCAGAGCAGCAGGGCGACAAGCAGACGTTTCATCGGTGCGATTCCGGTAATCGTCAGGGATTTCTGTCAAATCGAATGCGGCTTTCGAGCCCGCTCGAGCCAAAGGCACGCGAGCGTGCGGCGGGGCCGCAGAGAAAAGCGGCAGGTCAGCGAGCCACGCTGCGGAGAGCGGTTCCCGGCGGTCATTGGTCGCCGTTCGGCGTCTGTTGCGCGACCGTGCCGGCGCCGAGCAGCGTATTGCCGATGAAGCCGCCGTTGGCCGGCGGCGGCGCGATGATGACCGAGACCTTGTCCGACAGCTTGTCGGCCAGGGTTTTCTGGATCAGCAGCGGATGCTTCGTGATCAGCTCGCCGTCGCGCTGCATCTGCTCGCTCTGCACCTTGCCGACGCGTTCCAGGCGGAACACTTCGGCCTCGGCCAGACGCTGGCGCGAATCGGCTTCGCCGGCGGCTTCGATGCGGCGCGCCTCCGCGGCGGCTTCGGCCAGCTTGATGCGCGAGGTCTTTTCGGCCTCGGCTTCGAGCTGGCGCTGTTCGATCTGCTTCTGCTTGAACGGCAGTACGTGGCGCATCGCTTCCTCCTGCGCCTTGGCCGCGATGATCTGCTCCGACGCAGCAGCCTGAGCGGCCTTCTCGCGCGTGACTTTCTCCGCATCGGCCGTGAGCTCGGCTTCCTTGACCTGTTTTTCCTTCAGGTCCAGCGTGTATTTCATCTTCTCGGTTTCGAGCTCGACCGCGAGCAGCTTCTCCATGCCGGCGCGGTAGTCGGCCGGCAGGTCGACGTTGCCGAGCAGCACCGAGTTCAGCACGATGCCGTCGGCGGCGAGCTTGGGCTTGAGTTCGGCCTCCAGCGCCTCCTGCAGTTCCTGGCGCTTGGTCGAGAAGATCTCGCGCACGGTATAGCGCGCGAACACCTTGTAGATCGTGCCCTGCACGGCCGGTTCGAGACGCTCGTCGGCGATGCGCTCGGGCGGGGTGCGCGCGATCAGGTCCATGCGGCCGGGGTCCAGCGAGTAGCGGATCGCGAGCTCGGCGCCGAAGGAGAGGCCTTCTATGGACTGGAACGGCGCTTCGCCGTCGGCGCGCGCACTGCGCTCGGGCCGATACAGGCGGCTCTGCAGCGGATAGCGGTGCAGCTCGTGCATGCCCGGCACCACGAGTACCAGTCCTTCGCCGGTGGTCGTCGTCGTGCCGGTCAGGCGATTCAGGCGCACACCGAGCTCACCGGTGCCGACGCTCCCGGTCGGCGGGTGCGTGTACAGCGCATAGCCGCCGGCGACCAGCGCCGCGAGCAGCAGGACACGGGGGCGGAAAACGACACGGACAGCCTGCGACAGCCGCGACGACGACAAGGCCACGAAACGACTCCTGACGAGGATGGATGGGCGAGGGCGCCGAAGGCTTCGGCGTGGATGCCATTCCGGGACATGGCCGGGGCCGCCAAGCGCCGGAATCGGGGCCGGCTGCAGATGGATTGTGGCGGGATGCGGGCGGACCACGACTGGTGCGGCGATGTCGCGGCTTTCGGTAAAGATGCGGTTCGCTCCGGCGGCCGTCCCATTGATGGAGGTTGCACGACGAGCGGCACGACGTTGCGGTTCGCTGCGCTCACCACTACCTGCGTGTCCTCGTCAGCCGTGCAGGTCGACCTGTAGGTGGCAGTGAACGCAGCGATCCGCAACGTCCGGTCTCGGCGAAGGCCGTGCCCGGGCGGCGCGCCGCGCTCATTCGCCCGCCTTTGCCGCGAGCTCGCGACAGCGCCGCGCCGTGACCTCGTCGACCGGGAAGCAGCACTCGATGTGCAGTTCCTCGATGGTCACGTCGCGCGGCGTGCCGAAGGTCGTGATCGTCGAGAAGAAGTGCAGTTCGGCCGCGCCGTGGCGCAGCACCGTCGTCAGCAACGGCGTCGCGCCGCCGTCGGCGTCGCGCCGGCGCCAGCGCGACGGCACGCCCGGATAGGCCAGCACTTCGGCCAGCAGCGCGCGCGCCGTCTCGTCGCCGGGCGCGGCGGCGACGAGGCTGTGCAGATGGTGGATCAGGCCGCCGGCCACTTCTTCCCAGTTCGCGACGGCGGCGCGCAGATCGTGCGGATCGAAGAACTGGCGCAGCATGTTTGCATGCCGGCTGTCGCGGCCGCCGAGGACGAAGCGGTTCACGCGCACGGCCGCCGCATTGGCGGCAAGCACGTCCCAGTGCCGGTTCAGCAGGAACGCCGGATACGGCTCCTGCTGCGCGAGTATCGCCTCGATGGCCCGTCGCACCTGGGCCAGCGCCGGCGTGGCCAGTGTCGATTCCGGATAGCGCGGCGCGAAGCCCGCGGCGACCAGCAGCGCGTTGCGCTCGCGCAGCGGTACGTCCAGCGCGTCGGCCAGGCGCAGCACGAGTTCGCGGCTGGCCTGGGCCTTGCCGGTTTCCACGCAGCTCAGATGGCGCGCGGAGATGTTCGCGTCCAGCGCGAGGTCGAGCTGGCTCAGACGCCGCGACGTGCGCCATTCGCGCAGCAGCCGGCCCAGCGGCGCGGGAGTATCGGATACGGTCGAAGCGCGGGGCTGCACGGGGATTCCTCATCGGCGAAGCGCTGATGCTAAGCACCTCGCCGGTGAGGAACCATGACTTCGCAGGTCATGCCGTCACGGCGGCCGTTGCGCAGGCGCCGGCACCGGGACGGACCGGCCCCGTGCGACGACGCGGAACCCATTGCGGCAGTCAGGGCATGTGTCGATGCCGTGAATCACCCCGACGGTGACGGGTGGCTGCGGAACTTCCCGGACGATCCCCGCGGCGTGCGTGACTATCGTGTCGTCGCGACCCGCAACGGCCGCACGGGTCGGCCGCGGGCGCGATCGGGCATTCCCGCGGCTTGATGCATTGCCGCGGTCTGCGCATGATCGAACGACCCGCTGTCGAACGGCCCCGCCGCGAGCGATCCCGCATGTCTTCGTCGTCGTCTCGTCCGCCCACGACTCCGCACGACCGCCTGCTGCCGTTCATCGGCGTGACGAACGTGCTTGCCGTCGCCGTAGCCGCGCTGGTCTTCGTGCCGAAGTTCAGGCTCCTGTTCGACGGGTTCGGCAGCGATCTGCCGCAGGCGACCCTGCTGGTTCTGGCGACTTACCGCGGATGGGGCCTGGCTGCATTGCTTGTGCCGGCAGTCTGGCTGCTCTGGCCGGATCGGCAGGCGCGCGCTGTGGCCGCGCTGCTCGTCGGCATAGCGACGGCGCTCGCGTTGACCGGTTTCGGACTCTGGGCCTGCTATTCGCCGATATTCATGCTGGCCGAGAGGGTGGGCTGATACCCGGGCGGCGCGGTCCGGGCAGCAGCCTGCCCGGACCGTGTTGCCATTGCTTCAGCGATTGCGATCGCTCGGCATGCGGCTCTGGCCCTGTTGCGGCCGCTCTTCCTGCGGCCGGCTCTGGGTCTGCTGTTGCGGCTTCTGGTCCGGGGTGTGCGACGGATTGCGATTCGGCTGCGGCTGCTGGGGTTTCTGCGTATTCGGATTCTGCGTAGGCATCGTTCGCTCCAGGGGTGCGCCGGTCATCGGCGCCTGCACTGCTCAGCAACCCCTGTGCCAGAGCCGGAAACCGCCGTGCCATGCGGATCTGTGCGTCATCGCCCCGGATATCGCCTGTAACGCCTTCCGCCGTCTGCAAATCTTTCTGCACGGATCACAGCGGTCCCGGCCGCAAGCACGCCGGGTCAGCGCGGCGTCTGCACCGTGCATGCATTCAGACAGTGGTCGACCGGGCGGCGCACCTCCGCCGGCGCATGGTTGCTCGACCAGACGAGGCATGGACCGCGTCAGCGTGAGCCTGTCCTTCGTGATCGTTTCGCCGTCGCGGATGCGCTGCACGACGGCGACGACGGATCGCGGTGGGTCGGCCGCCGCCGTCTGCGCGGCGACGGCCGCCAGCATTGCCAGACCGAGTGCGAGCACGCCGGAGCGCCGGCCGCTGACAGTTTGCCCCCCCCGAAATCCGCGAGCGATGTGGAGGGCCTCTCGTTCAGCGGCCCACTTGAGGGGTTGCTCATGCAGTCGGTCACGCACACGCACCGGGTAGTCGCCGGCATCTTCGCTCTGCTGATGGCCGCTGGCGCCGGCATCGCCGGCGCCGCGCCGTTCGCGTTCGTGCCGAAATCCGGCACAGGAAAGATCGCCAGGGTCGATCTCGCGACCGGCACGACCGTCGCCGACATCGTGGTACCCGGAGGGCCGCTCGCCTCGACCATCAGCCATGATGGCCAGCGCGTCTACGCGGTGCTGCAGTCGGCCGGCAAGGTCATCGCGATCGACACGGCCAGCGGCACGATCGTCGCGACGATCACGGTCGGCACGCAGCCCTGGAGCGCGACGGTGTCGCCGGACGACAGCCGCCTCTACGTCGTGAACAATTCGTCGAACACGATCAGCGTCATCGACACGGCGGCGAACACGGTCATCGCAACGATGCCGGTCGCCTCGCAGCCGGATCAGCTCGCGGTCTCGCCGGACGGCACGCGCGGCTATCTGACGGCGTCGCCGAACACGGTGCAGGTGCTCGACCTCGTCAACCGCACCGTCATCACGTCGGTCGTGACCGGCAACCTGCCGAATCCCATCGTGCTCGATGCGGCCGGCACGCGCGCCTACATCGGCTGTGCCGGCGACAGCACGATACGCGTGTTCGACACGGCGACGAACACAATGGTCGGCTCCGTCGCGCTCGGCACCAACAAGGCGCCGAACGGTCTCGTGCTGTCGCCGGACCAGCAGACCTTGTACGTGACGGAGTTCCTCGCGAACCAGGCCGTCGAAGTCGACCTGGCCACATTGACGGTCGGCACGACCTACAACGTCGGCGCGCGGCCTTACGGCATCGACATTACCGGCAACGGCGCGCGCGTCTACGTCGCGAACCGCGACGGCAATTCGCTCAGCGTCATCGACACGGCCATGCACGCGGTCACCGGCACGATAGACCTCGGCGCCAGCGCGCAGCCCTGGGCGATCGGCCGCTTCATCCAGCCGGAGGTCATGGTCGCGATCACGAGCGCGCCGCCGGCCGGCGGCAAGTGGCACGTGCCTTACTCGTTCAACGTCACGACGACCGGCGCGCCGGCGCCGACCGTCAGCGTGAGCTCCGGTGCGCTGCCGCCCGGGCTTGCGATCGACGCCAACGTCATCGGCGGTACGCCGACGCAGATCGGCACGTATACCGGCGTGCTGCAGGCCGTCAGCGGCAGCGCGACAGTCACGCAGCCGTTCTCGATCACGATCGCGCCCGACTGGCCCGTGCCGCCGATCATCGACAACGTCGTGCCCGGCGACGGCGAGGTCACCGTGTACTTCCATCCGGCGCCGGACGACGGCAACGCGCCGCCGACGATGTTCAACGCGTTCTGCCACTACGCGTCGAGCAGCCCGACCTCGCCGATCGTCATCCGCGGCCTGCCCAACGGCCAGCCCGTCAGCTGCACGATGAACGCGATCAACAGCGCCGGTGGAGGCGTCGCCGGCGCGCCATTCGCGCCCGTGATACCCGGCATCGCGCCGGCGTTCGATGCATTCGCACCGCCGCATGCAGCCTGGAATACGCCGTACAGCTATGCGGTCACGGCGACGGGTGCGCCGGCACCGGCCTTGAGTCTCGCCGACGGCGCGCTGCCGGCCGGCCTGAACTTCGATGTGGCCAGTGGCACGATCAGCGGCACGCCGGTGGCGGTCGGCAGCGCGACCGTGCATCTGAGCGCGACGAACGCGCTCGGCACGGTCACGAGCGGCGATCTGACCATCGTCGTCGATGCGGTGGCTCCCGCCGCGCCTGCCGCTGTCGTCGCGACACCGGCCAATGCTCAGGTCAGCATCGCCTTCGCGGCGCCGAGCCACTGGGGTGGCGAGTCGACCGGCAGCTATCAGGCGACCTGTTCGCCGGGTACCGGCATCGCCACCGGCAATGTGCCACCGCTGATCGTCACGGGACTCACGAACGGCGTCGCCGTGACCTGCTCGGTCAGCGCGGTCAACGGCGTCGGTCCGGGACCGGCAACGGCGGCCGCATCGGTGATGCCCGGCATCGCGCCGGCATTCGGTGCGTTCGCGCCGCCGCGCGCCGCCTGGGGTGCGTCGTACAGCTACACCGTCACGACAACGGGTTCGCCGGCGCCGGCCTTGAGTCTCGCCGACGGCACCTTGCCGGCCGGCCTGACCCTCGACACGGCGAGCGGCACGATCAGCGGCACGCCGACCGCAGTCGGCAGCGCAACGCTGCATCTGAACGCGACGAACGCGCTCGGCAGCGTCACGAGCGGCGATCTGACGCTCGTCGTGGACGCCGTGGCGCCCGCAGCACCGACCGCTGTCGTCGCGACACCCGGCAACGATCAGGTCAGCATCGCGTTTGCTGCGCCGAGTCATTGGGGCGGCGAGTCGACCGGCAGCTACCAAGCGACGTGTTCGCCGGGAACCCACACCGCGAACGGCAACGCATCGCCGCTGGTCGTCTCAGGGCTCACCAACGGCGTCGCCGCGACCTGCTCGGTCAAGGCGGTCAACGGCGCCGGCGCGAGTTCCGGGGCCACGGCCGCACCAGTGACACCCCGCGCGCCGGCCGACCTCGGCGTCAGCATCGACAACGGCGTCGGCTTCATCGCCGGCGGCGGCACCGTCACCTATCAGATCGTCGTCGGCAACGACGGCCCGAGCGCCGTCAACGGCGCGCAACTCGTCGACGAGCCGGGCAGCACATTGACGGCCATCACCTGGGCCTGCACCAGCGCCGGCGGCGCGACCTGTCCGGCCGCGAGCGGTACGGGCGCGATCGACGCGACCGTGAACCTGCCGGCCGGCAGCAGCCTGCAGTACACCTTGAGCGGCACCGTGCCGGTGCTGCCGGAAACGCCGCTCGTGCATGGCGTCAGCGTGCTCGCGCCGGTCAGCGTCGTCGACGGCAATGCGGCGAATGACGTGGCGGTGGATGGGCCGGATGCGGTGGGAGTGTTCCGGAACGGATTTGAGTGATGGCCGGAACATGCGGCGTTTCTTCTACTCATGCCCCGGCACGTCGGCGCAAGCGCAGTCGTGGTCGCGAAGAATTCTGGGCCTGGGGGCAGTGTGCAGGTGCGCGGCTGGATGCCTGAGAAGCGGGCGGCATCCCGGCCGGGATGGTTCGTGATAGTTGGGCGCCGATGTTGGTAGCGTCTGTTTCCGGCCTAGGCGGAAGATCACGCGGGCAGCCTGGTCAGCGCGTTCGCGTCCGCAGCCCGGCAGATTGTCCAGGCAATATTGATTCTCGAAGATGCGTTGCTCGCACTCAGCACCGATTACGACAGGACCGGCGGCGCCACCAGCATTTCTTGCCATTGTCGTTGAGGAAGTTGTGATGGCGCGGCAGCTGTTGCGGTCGACATGCTGCGAGTTTCCGGCTGAACTTGATCAGGACCTTGCGGGGGACTTCATGAAACCGGGAGACACCGTCATCGACGTGCTGAGCGAGCGTGGCAAGTCGAGGCACGTTGATGACATGGCAGTTGCTGCTGTGACGAAGTACAAGGTGCCTTGACATCGAATATGGCAGTCGGGATGCGCCGCTCACGACGATGTCCTCGTCGCCGTGCGCGCGAACAATGACCCGCGGCGAGATCAGAGCCCGGCTCTGATTCGGTGCTGACCCCTATGGCGCTGCGTCATGCCAGGCACGTCGGCCAGACCCTGTTTGCACTATGATGGTGCAATCGCCCCAACTCGCAGCAAACCCTGTGGATCTCGCGACCCTTTGGCCCCAGCTCAGCACGCCGGCGGTCTGCCTCGACGCGCAGCAGCAGTTGCAGGCGCCGAATCCGGCGCTGTGTGAATTGCTCGGGCTCGGTGCGCGTCGGCTCGAAGGCATGACGTTGGCGGCGCTGGCGCCGGGGCGGGGCGAGCTCGTCGAGGCGTTCCGTCGTGTGCTGGCCGAGCAGCGCGTGGTGCAGTTGCGGGATTTCGCGCTGGTCGATGCGGCTGGCACTGCGGTCACGGTCGACCTGACCTTGAGTCCGCTCGCGGCCGGTGGCGCGGTGCTCGAAGCGCATGCGCTGGCCCCGGCCGCACGAGAGTCGAATGCGCAGCTGTCGGAGTCGCTGCGTGGGTTTGCGCACGAGGTGAAGAATCCGCTGGCCGGTCTGCGTGGCGCGGCGCAGCTGATTGCGCGGCGTGTCGCCGACGAGGGGGTCAAGGAACTGGCCGGTCTCGTCATCGCCGAGGCGGACCGGCTCGCCCAGCTCGCCAATCGCCTGTTGCAGGGGGCGGCCGGTCCGGCGTTTGCGCCGGTCAATATCCACGAGGTGCTGGAGCGCGTCGCCGTGTTGCTGGCGTCGCAGGGGCAGGCGGCGATCGTGCGCGATTTCGATCCGAGCCTGCCGCGGCTGGCCGGCGACGCCGACCGGTTGCTGCAGCTGTTTCTGAATCTGGGCCGCAATGCGCTCGAAGCCGAGGCCGAGCGCGTCGTGCTGCGCACGCGTGCCGAGCACTCGGCGCGTCTGCACGATCGCATAGTGCGGCTTGCGTTGCGCGTGGACGTCATCGACAACGGCGGCGGCGTGCCGGCCATGCTGGCCGACAACCTGTTTCTGCCCATGGTCAGCGGCCACGTCGGCGGCAGCGGACTGGGTCTCGCGCTGTGCCGCGAAATTGCCGCCGAGCACGGCGGCGCCCTGAACTATCGCAGCCGCAGTGGCGAAACCGTCTTCACCCTGTTGCTGCCTTACGGAGAATCCCATGACTGAGGCGGCCGTGGTCTGGCTGGCCGACGACGATCGCGGCGTGCGTTTCGTACTGGCCGCGGCGCTGCGCGATGCGGGGCTGCACGTCGTCGAATTCGAGGACGCCGAGAGCGTGCTGGCGCAGATCGAACGCCAGGTTCCCGACCTGCTGTTCACCGACGTGCGCATGGCCGGGCAGGGCGGGCTCAAGTTGCTGGAGCGGCTGCATGCGCATCATGCGCAGCTGCCGGTCATCGTGATGAGCGCTTACACCGACGTCGCGACCACGGCGGCAGCCTACCGGCATGGCGCGTTCGACTACCTGCCCAAGCCGTTCGATCTCGACCAGGCCGTGGCCGCCGCGCAGCGCGCGCTGGCGCAGCGCCGCAGCAGTGCGCCACCGCCGGCGGCGAAGCGGCCGGCCGCACAGGAGACGGAGCTGATCGGCCGTTCCGCGGCGATGCGCGAGGTGTTCCGTGCGATAGGCCGCGTCGCGGCCAGTGGCCTCAACGTGTTGATTACCGGTGAAACCGGCACGGGCAAGGAGCTCGTCGCGCGCGCGCTGCATACCCACAGCGCGCGTTCGCTGCGGCCGTTCGTCGCGCTGAACACGGCGGCGATTCCGTCGGAGCTGCTGGAGTCCGAGCTGTTCGGCCACGAGATGGGTGCGTTCACCGGCGCGACGCGGCGGCATTCGGGCCGTTTCGAGCAGGCCGACGGCGGCACCCTGTTTCTCGACGAGATCGGCGACATGCCGCTGCTGCTGCAGACGCGCCTGCTGCGCGTGCTGGCCGAAGGCGAGTTCTATCGCGTCGGCGGCCGCGAACTGATCCGCGCCGACGTGCGCGTGATTGCGGCCACGCACCAGGATCTCGAAGGCAAGGTTGCGCGCGGCGAATTTCGCGCCGACCTGCTGCATCGTCTGGACGTCGTGCGCATCCATCTGCCGAGCCTGCGCGAACGGCGCGAGGACATCGCCCTGCTGGCCGAGCATTTCCTCGCGCGCGCGGCGGACCAGCTCAAGGTCGGCGCCAAGCGCTGGTCGGCGCGGGCGCTGGCCGTGGTCGAGCGCTTCGACTGGCCCGGCAATGTGCGCCAGCTCGAAAATCTGTGCCGGCGCCTCGCGGTCATGGCGCCGGGGCGCGAGATCCGTGCCGAGGATCTGCCGTTTGCGGCCGGGGTGGAAGCGCCGCCGGCCGCGCCGGAGTGGTCGCCGGCGCTGCGCCGCTGGGCCGAACAGGAGCTCGCGCTCGGGCGCGGCGAGTTGCATTCGCGCGCCAGCGCCGAGCTCGAACGCGTGCTGCTCGATGTCGCGCTGAACGCCTGCGGCGGGCATCGCCAGCAGGCGGCGCAGGTGCTGGGTCTGGGCCGCAATACCTTGACGCGCAAACTCGGCAGCTCGCGCGGGCGTTCGCGCTGACTATCTGCGGTTACGGCTGTAGCGAGGGCTGCGTCCGAACCTCGGAGTAGATCCTGCCGAGCGTGGGCGTGAGGGGCGAGCCACAGGAGTTCCTGATTGTCTGCCCGGCTACGCTGCGGTTGTGGCCGGCCTGGAGATTTCGTGGCGGCCGCGCAGTCGCAGGGCCGCGTTTTCATGAGCGAGCGGTCTCGCCAGGTGATGCGTGCTGGCCGGGGTTACGGCCTGCGGCCGGACACGGCGACGATTTTGTGCGTGCGCCGCGACCGGTCCGGAGGTGTGCATGAACGTCGCGCGGAACGGAGCTTCACTTGCATTGCCGTCGTTGCTGCGGCCCGTCCTCCTCCGCTAGCGTCATTTCGGGGCATGGAGTCCCAGGCCGCGAAAAGACCCTCAGCCAAGCTCCCACGCTGGCGTGGTTTCTGGCCATGACAGCAGAGCGCATGTGCCGGAAGTTGTATCGCGGCCTGAACGGCGCAACTATTGCGCACCGCCGCAGGAAAAAACGCGCCCCGGGGCGGTCCGGTCTCCAGGCCGGACCGGCGCGTCGCGGTGTGGGTCATTTCGCCGTTGCGCCTTTCTCGACCTGTGGGGAACAAACGCCATGCGCCATTTCCGTTCCATTCTCGCTTTGCTTCTTCTCGTTACCGGTCCGGCCGCATTCGGCCAGGGCACCCTGACTTCCGGCGGCGCCAGCTACGTGCTCGCCGCCAGCCATTGGGATACCTCGCCGGCGGTCGACTTCACCGGCGTCGGCACCGGCGATCAGCTGTTCGAGGCCGGCTGGTGGTTCCGCATTCAAGGCGATACCCAGGAAACCGTATTTCCGACGCCGACGACGCAGAACTACACGGGCAACACCGCGACGATCAGCTGGACCGATCTCGGCGGCCGCGGCCTTGCGGTGACCAAGACCCACGTGCTTTCCAGCGCCGCCGCCGGCCAGGGCGAAGTCGCGACCACCCTGTCGGTGACCAACAACGGCGCCAGCGCGATCACCCTGCACCTGTTCCAGATGATCGACCTGGACGTCAACGGCACGGCCGGGACGGACAACGCTACCCTGGTGCAGCCGAACAACTACATCCGCGTCGCCGACACGACGGCCGGCGCCTGCGAATGGCGCGGTCCCGGCGCGACCGGTTACCTCGTGCTGCCGTTTGCGGCGGCTACCGACGTGGCTGCGCAGCTCAGCAATACCACGGTGACCGATTTCACCAATACCGGCCTGCCGTTCGGACCTGGCGATTTCACCGGCGGTCTGCAGTGGACCCTGCAGCTCGCGCCCGGCGCATCGGGAACGGTGCAGGTCTACGTCGCCTGCAACCAGACCGCGACGCCGGTGTCGCTGCAGACGTTCCGGGTCGACTGAACGGCGGCTGCGCCGGCCGTATCATCCCCAGCATGATCGGGGGCGGCCGCGAGGCCGCCCTTTTCGTTGCGCTGCCGCCGGCAGCAGCTGTCCGTTTCCGCGTGCACCGAGCCCATCGCATGACCGACATCCGTATCCGCGCGGCGACGCGCGACGACATCGCCTTCCTCGTCGACGCGAACGCCGCGATGGCGCAGGAGACCGAAGGCAAGAGCCTCGACCGCGAACGGCTCGGGCGCGGCGTCGCCGCCGTGTTCGACGATGCGCGGCGCGGCTTCTACCGCATCGCCGAACGGGACGGGCAGGCTGTCGGCTGCCTGCTCGTGACCTTCGAATGGAGCGACTGGCGCGACGGCGACTGGTGGTGGATACAGAGCGTCTACGTGACGCCGCCTGCGCGCCGTCACGGCGTGTTCCGCGCGCTGTACCGCGAGGTCGAATCGGCGGCGCAGACGACACCCGGAGTCGTCGGACTGCGGCTCTATGTCGAATGGGAAAACGCGCGCGCGCAGCGCACGTATGCGTCGCTGGGCATGGAACAGGAGCACTATCACCTCTACGCGCGACCGTTCGTTGCGCTGAGCTGAGATTCCTCCGGCGGCCGGTCGGCAGCGGCCGATACCGCCGTCGCTGGCCGATGGCCTTGTCGCCGGCGCGAGCCCGGCCGCCGGAGCGCAAGCGTCACCGGCCGGCAGCGGCGCCGATCAGCCGCTGCGCGTCGGCGCCGGGAGCGCCCACAACGGATCGACGAGGTCGGATGCGCCGGCGTGTGCAACGGCGCAACGCCCGGCGGTATTGCGGGGTAGGCCGCGCAGCCGCGATGCGGGTGGGCGACGTCACACCACGGTCCGGTCCGGGCTTCAGGTCCGCGCGGCTCCGATGACGGACTGCGGGAGTCTGGCGTAGCGCCGCGCGTCGCCGCGATACGCAGCGACGGCGCCACCTCGGTGCCGCGGCGCGACGGGCGTCGCAGGCACGAGGCGTTGCCGGGGCGCTTCGGCCGCCGGCTGACGCGTCAGCGCCGCGCACTCATGACGAACTGCAGGAACTCGGCCCGCGTGCGCGCGTCTTCGCGGAACGCGCCGAGCATCTGGCTCGTCGTCATCGACACGCCGGTCTTGTGCACTCCGCGCGTCGTCATGCACTGGTGCGCGGCCTCGATGACGACGCCGACGCCGCGCGGTTTGAGCACGTCCTCGATGCAATGGGCGATCTGCGCGGTCAGCTTTTCCTGCACCTGGAAGCGGCGCGCGAAACCCTCGACGACGCGGGCGAGCTTGGAAATGCCGACGACCTTGTCGGTCGGCAGATAGCCCACGTGGGCGCGGCCGATGATCGGTGCCATGTGATGTTCGCAATGCGATTCGAACTCGATGTCGCGCAGCACGATCAGTTCGTCGTAGCCGGCGACTTCCTCGAACGTGCGTCGCAGATACTCGGCCGGATCCTCCGCATAGCCCGAGAACCAGTCGCGATACGCGTCGACCACACGGCGCGGCGTATCGAGCAGCCCTTCGCGGGCGGGATCCTCGCCGGCCCAGCGCAGCAGGGTGCGGATGGCGGCCTCGGCTTCGGCGCGGTCGACGGGCTTGGCGGGATCGTCAGTCATGGATGTGGCCTGCAGCGTACGGAGCCGCGATTGTAGGCCGGATGCACGGTACGGTTCAGCGCAGGCTGCGCGCTTCCATTTCGCGCGTGAGACTGCGCATGGCCTCGATGACGGCGTCGCCGTTGGCCGGCCGGCCAACGGCGGCGATGCGCGCGCGCAGCGCCATGGTCAAGGCCTTGAGCGGCTGCGCGTTGGCCTGCTTGGCGCCGGAAAACGCTTCGCGACCGAGTTCGGAATTGAAGCGGTGCAGTTCGAAGAAGAAACGTTCCTGGCCATCGGTCAGGAAGCCGAATACCGGCAGCGCCGAAGCCGGATCGCCGGTGTCGCGATGGCAGCGCATTTCGCGTTCCTGGCACAGGCGCATGCCGGTTTCGACGAAGCGCGCGAAAGGTTCGGCCACGTTGGCCGTATCCAGATCGGCCGCGACGAGGGCGAGTTCCAGCGCGTGCTGCAAGGAAGGATCTTCGCGCCAGCCGGGCACGTGCTTGTCGAGCTTGGCGTCGAGCTTGGATGCCAGCGCGCCGCCGCTCTGCACGAGGTCGACCGAGTTGTATTCCCAATCCTGTGCCGGCGGCCGCGCATCGAAGGTGGAGCCGGCGATGGTCAGTTCCAGGCCGGTAAAGAAGGCGGCGTCGCGCCGGCGGTCGAAGCCGGCCAGATCGAGAATGCGGAAACCCTCCTCGATGCTGGCGCGTTCGTTGCTGCCGACGCCGGCGCTGTACAGCGGCGCCTCGCGCTGGCGCAGGTCGTGACAGGCGGCGAACAGGCCGAGCAGCAGCCAGTCGTCCAGGCTCAGCGCCTGCAGGCCGGCTTCCTGCATCAGTCGCGCGATGCGGCTGTCGAAAATTTCCAGAATGTGATGTTCGTTGTGGTAGGCATGGAAATCCTGCCCCCAGCTGCCATGGCGCACGGCGAGGCGCGCATAGGCCAGTTCCACGGCGGCTTCGGTGCGCTCGACGCGGGCCTGGTCGCCGGCGCCGATCAGCGGGGCCAGGGCGAGGCGCCGGCGGGCCAGCGCGGCGTCCAGGCCGGGCGCCAGCGACGCGAGCAGACGCCGCGCCTGGGCCACGTCCGCAACGGAGCGTTCGGCAGCGTCTTCGGCAAACTCGCGTGGAAACGGCAGTATCACGTGCGGCCAGGCCCTCCACCAGGCGGACCGCAGTATATGTCAGCGCCGTGGCGACGCCAGCGGTCGGCGGGGCTGCCGCCCTGGGGCATCGGCGGACGCCGCGCAGCCGCGGTGGCGTAGCCGGATTCACAGCCAGCCGCGCTGCGCCAGCGACACCGGTGTTTCGGTGCCGACCACGAAGTGGTCGAGCACGCGCACGCCGACGAGGGCCAGCGCCTCGCGCAGTTCGCAGGTGATCTCACGGTCCGACTCGCTGGGCTCGGCCACGCCCGAGGGATGGTTGTGGGCGAAGATCACGGCCGCGGCGTTGTGGCGCAGGCAGGCCCGTACCACCTCGCGCGGATGCACGGCCGTGCCGTCGATGGTGCCGCGGAACATTTCCTCGAACGCGATGACGCGATGGCGGTTGTCGAGGAAGACCGCGGCGAACACTTCGTACGGGTAGTCGCTCATGCGCGTGCGCAGGAAATCCGCCGTGTCGCGCGGCGAGCGCAGGGTCGCCTTGCGCTTGAGATCGTTGCCGAGGCAGCGCCGGGCGACCTCCAGCACGGCCAGCAGGCGGCAGGCCTTGGCCGGGCCCAGGCCGCAGAGCTGCGGCAGCGGCTCGGTGCGCACGAACAGCGCACGCAGCCCGCCGCTCTGCACGAGCAGCTTGCGGCCGAGGTCGACGGCGGTCTGGCCGCGGCTGCCGCAGCCGATGAAGATCGCCAGCAGCTCCGCGTCGGACAGTTTCGCGGCGCCCTGGCTCAGCAGTTTTTCGCGTGGCCGCTCGTCGATGGGCCAATGAGAGATGTTCATGAGGCTTCCCTGCCGGCAACGTGCCGACCCCAGACTACGCCGGCAGTGACACGGTTCGCGCGCGTCCGGAGCGGGCTTTCCCGTAAGCTATCGCCGCTTGAACCGGTGAGAAAATTCCGATGAGCGTGACAGGATTGGCCGGCAGACGCGTGCTGCTCGGCGTGACAGGAGGCATCGCCGCGTACAAGGCCGCCGAACTCGTGCGGCGTCTCGGCGACGCCGGCGCGCAGGTACGCGTGGTCCTGACCGAGAACGCGGCGCGCTTCGTCACGCCGCTGACCTTCCAGGCCCTGTCGGGCAATCCGGTGCGGACCAGCCTCTGGGACGAACATGCCGAGGCCGCGATGGGCCATATCGAGCTGGCGCGCTGGGCGCAGGACGTCCTCGTCGCGCCGGCCAGCGCCGATTTCCTGGCCCGGCTCGCCCACGGCCTTGCCGACGACCTGCTGACCACCCTGTGTCTGGCCAGCGCGGCGCCGCTGTACGTGGCGCCGGCCATGAATCAGCAGATGTGGGCCAATCCGGCGACCCAGGCCAACCTCACGCTGCTGCGCTCGCGCGGCATCGGTGTGTTCGGACCGGCCGCCGGTTCCCAGGCCTGCGGCGAAGTCGGTTCGGGCCGTCTGCTGGAAGCGCACGAACTGGTCGCGGCGCTGGCCGCGACGCGCCAGCCGCGCCGGCTGGCGGGCCGGCACGTGCTTATCAGCGCCGGACCGACCTACGAGGACATCGACCCGGTGCGCTTTCTCGGCAACCGCAGCTCCGGCCGCATGGGCTTTGCCATCGCTTCGGCGGCTGCCGAAGCCGGCGCCGAGGTCACGCTCGTAGCCGGTCCTGTGCATCTGGCCACGCCGGCCGGTGTGCGGCGCATCGACGTGCGCAGCGCGCGCCAGATGCATGCAGCGGTCATGGCCGCCGCCGGCGAGGCGGACGCATACATCGCCGCGGCCGCGGTCGGTGATTTCCGGCCGCTGGAAGTCGCCGCACACAAGATCAAGAAGCAGGGCGACGGCGGCATGACCCTGCAGCTGACCCAGAACCCCGACATCCTGGCCGACCTTGCCGCGCTGCCGCGGCGGCCGCTGCTGATCGGCTTCGCCGCGGAGACCGAGCAGGTCGAAGCGCATGCGCGCACCAAGCTCGAACGCAAGCGGCTGGATCTGGTCGCGGCCAATCAGGTCGGCGGCGGATTGGGCTTCGAGGCCGAGGACAACAGCCTGACCCTGATCAGCGCCGACGGCGTCGTTCACCTGCCGACGGCGTCCAAGCATGAGCTGGCGCGTCAGCTCGTCGCTGTCGTCGCCGAGCGCCTGGAGCGGCGCGAGGCCGAAGGCGGAGCGGCCCGCGCATGATCGACGTGGAACTCAAGATCCTCGATCCGCGCGTCGGCGGTGCGATCCCGCTGCCGGGCTACGCGACACAAGGCTCGGCCGGGCTGGACCTGCGTGCGGCGCTGACCCAGCCGCTGCTGCTGGAACCGGGATGCTCGGAGCTGATTCCGACCGGTCTGGCGATCCACATCAAGGACCGCAACTACTGCGCCGTGATATTGCCGCGTTCGGGCCTGGGCCATCGCCACGGCATCGTGCTCGGCAATCTGGTCGGGCTCATCGACTCGGATTACCAGGGACCGCTGATGGTGTCGTGCTGGAACCGTTCGGAGCAGGCCTTTACCATCGCGCCCGGGGATCGTATAGCCCAGCTCGTATTCCTGCCGGTGGCTCATGCCGCTTTTCGGGTAGTGGACGATTTCGAGCCGACCGAGCGCGGTACAGGCGGCTTCGGCTCTTCGGGCGTTTCCTGAGCGGCGCAGGGAGTTCATCGGGATGAAGAAAAAGCTCGGCGGGGCGGCAAGCAACGCTGCGACCATCGCCAACGACGCGCCGGCCAAGCGCGGCCTGAAGCTGCCGCCGGTGGACTGGCGGCGCCTGCTGCCGGTCGCCGGCTCGACCCTGCTCGTCATGCTCACGCTGTTCTTTGCCTGGCAGGCGACGCAGGTCTGGCGCGACGAAGCGGCGCGCCGCAACCTGATCGCGCAGCGCGAGGCGCAGACCAAGGCACTGGCCGAAGTCATTGCCGAACTGCGCTCGCGGATTTCCGCCGCGCTGCAGACGCCGGCCATCCAGCAGCCGCTGGCCAGCGGCGATCCGGCCCAGCGCGAAGTGGCCGTGGCGGCACTGCGCGCCGCGCTGCCGGAACTCGCCGAAGCGTATTTCTTCAGTCCGGAACTCCGCGAGGTGCTGGGTTCGGATCTGCGTACCTTCGGTTACGCCAAGGCAGCCCAGCTGATCCAGGCGCAGAACGGCGCCGCCGACGCGCAGTCGGTCGTCATCGGCAAGAGCGGCCGCATGATCTCGTACGCGGAAACCGTGCGCAGCGGCGATCAGAGCCTCGGCGTGGCCTGGGTCGCGATTCCGATGCAGCCGGTGTTCGACGTGTTCTCGCGCGCCAGTGTCGGCGACGGCCGTCTTGAGCTGCGCCAGGGCACCGGCAACGTGACCGACCTCGTTCTGTTCGGCGTCGGCGCCGGCGGCGCGCCCGGGCCGGTGCCCGACCTCGGCCTGCCGGTCGCCGGCTCGGCATTCCGCGTCGCGCAGTTGCCGCCGCAGCTGTTCCTGGTCGTTTCCGACGACAACCCCTGGCTGCCGCTGGTGCTGGCGGTGCTCAGCGGCTTGGCCGCCTTCGTCGGCCTGTGGCTGCGCAAGGTCGGCTGGCACCAGGGCATGGCCGTGCTGCGCGGCAAGCTCGTCAAGAGCGGCCCGGTCGAACCGGAGATCACGATGGCCGAGGCGCTGCAGGCCGAAGCGGCGCGGCCCGCACGCGGGCCGCGCGCCGCGGCGGCGTCGGCGGCCCGGATCGCACCGCCGGCTACGCCGGCCGAGCCGGCATTCAAGCTCACGCTGGATCGCAGCATCTTCCGCGCGTACGACATCCGCGGCGTCGTCGGCAAGACGCTGGATCACGACATCGCCCGCGCGATCGGTCGAGCGATCGGCAGCGAAGGCATCGAACGCGGACTTAGCGAGATCGTCGTCGGCCGCGACGGCCGCCTGTCGGGCCCGGATCTCAGTGCCGGCCTGATCGAAGGCCTGCGCCAGGCCGGCATGAACGTCATCGACCTCGGCATGGTACCGACGCCGCTGGTCTATTTCGCGACCTTCCAGCTCAATACGGGGTGCGGCGTCTCGCTGACCGGCAGCCACAACCCGCCCGACTACAACGGCTTCAAGATCGTTCTCGGTGGCGAGACGCTGGCCGAGCAGGCGATCCAGTCGCTGTATGCGCGCATCGCCGAAAACCGCTTCACGAGCGGCAGCGGCACCGTGCAGTCGATGGATGTGGTTGCCGACTACATCGAGCGCGTGACCGGCGACATCCAGGTTGAGCATCGCCTGCGCATCGTCGTCGACTGCGGCAACGGCGTGCCGGGACTCGTGGCGCCGGCCGTGCTCGAAGGCATAGGCTGCGAAGTCATGCCGCTGTACTGCGACGTCGACGGCGAATTCCCGAACCACCATCCGGACCCGTCGGATCTGCACAACCTCAGCGATCTGATCCTGACCGTCAAGCAGGTCGGCGCCGACCTGGGTCTGGCCTTCGACGGCGACGGCGACCGTCTCGGCGTCGTGACCAAGACCGGTGAAGTGATCTTCCCGGACCGCCTGCTGATGCTGTTCGCCAAGGACGTGCTCGTGCGCAATCCCGGCGCGACGATCATCTACGACGTGAAATGCACCGGCAAACTGCAGCCGGAGATCCTGCGTCACGGCGGCAGCCCGGTCATGTGGAAGACCGGTCACTCGCTGATCAAGGCCAAGATGCGCGAGACCGACGCCGCGCTGGCCGGCGAGATGAGCGGCCATTTCTTCTTCAAGGAGCGCTGGTACGGCTTCGACGACGGCATCTACGCGGCCGCTCGTCTGCTCGAAATCCTCGCCGGCGACCTGGAAGGCCGCGATCCGCAGCAGATCTTCGACAGCCTGGCCAAGGGTGTCAGCACGCCCGAGCTCAAGATCGAGATGCACGAGGGCGAGCACTACCGCTTCATCGAGCGCTTCCGCGAACGCGCGAGCTTCGAAGGCGCGCGCGTGACGACGATCGACGGCGTCCGCGCCGACTGGCCCGACGGCTGGGGTCTCGTGCGCGCGTCGAACACGACGCCGGTGCTCGTGCTGCGTTTCGACGCCGACAACGAGCCGGCGCTGCGCCGCATACAGGACGTGTTCCGGCGCCAGCTGCTCGCGCTCGACGCCAATCTCAAGCTGCCGTTCTAGCGCTGCGCGGCGCAGGACGCCGCGCAGCACCGGACTTGCCCGCACTTCAGTCGAAACCGTTCGCGAAGATCGAGTCCTCGACGCGCGTCAGGAAGATGTCGGCGAACTGGCCGTTGAAGTCGTCGTCGGTCAGGTCGGGCCGGGTCGAGGCGAACGCGACCCGGAGGCCGTCGGCGGACAGCGCCGGCTTGACCGTCTCGCTTTGCGGACCCTCGCGCGTGAACCAGGTCAATGCGCGATAGCGGCCGTCGTTGCGGTCGAGCACGAACAGCTTGTCCTTGGAGCTGTCGTCGAAGGCGCTGGCGCCGCTTTTGGCATAGCGGCCGATGAAGGCGATGAAGCGTCCGTCCGGCGAGATCGCGGGGTCCTTGGAACCGCCGAGATCATCGCCGGGTATCACGATCGCCGTCGTGGTGCCGGCGCCGCGATTGCGCAGATAGGTGCGCTGAACGATCGGCGAACCGCCGGACGCGAAGCTGCTCGAGGTGCCCTGGAACAGCGCGAGATTGCCGCCGTGATCGAAACCACGGAAGAAAAGGCTGCTGTCCCGGTTCTGTTCGCCCGACGCACCGACGCTGACGCGCTCGGTCGTATCGCTGACGCGGTCGAAGACGAAGGCGTCGATCGCATTATTCGTGTCGTTCGCCACGAGGTTGCTCGCGCTGCTCGTATAGCCGACGAAGCGTCCGTCGCCGGACACGCGCGCATCCGCGCTGTAGCCGGAGTTCGCCGGCTGGCCATCGTTCGCGTGACTGGCCAGCACGGTAGTGCCGGTGTCCATGTCGCGCAGGTAGATCTGGCACTGGGCGCCGCCGACTATCGGCACGAGATTCCGTGCGCAGGACGTGAAGGCGACATGGCGGCCGTCCTCCGAGACATGGGCGCCGGCGCTGCTGCTGTCGGCGCGCACGCCGCCGGCGGCGATGCTCACGAGATCCAGGGTCTGGCTGGCCCGGTCGTAGCGATAGACCTCGGTCTGGTTGCCGCTGGCCGGCGCGACGAGTGCGCCACAGCTTTCGAACACGACATAGCGCGCATCCGGCGTGATCGTCGGCGCCTTGCTCGCGCACGGACTCTCGCTGCCGTCGGCACGCCGGCTGATGCGTTCGGTGACCGACAGGGAGCGGTCGCGCACGAAGATGTCGGACGCGCCGTTGTCGTCTCCGTTGACGAGGTTGTCGGCGTCGGATGCGAAGGCGACGAACTGGCCGTGCGCGCTCAGCGACGGCGGATTCTGCATGTCGCTGTGGCCGTTCGCTGAGGACGACATCGACCAGGCCGGCGCCTGGCTAGGCCGGGTCAGCTGCGACGTCGTCCGGTCGAAACGGTAGACCTGATACATGCCGTCGAGCGGCGGCAGCTCCACAGTGGAGAAGAAGACGGTGGACGCGTCGCGCGACAGCGACTGCATGACGCCGGTATCCATGCGCATCGCCGGCAACGCCAGTGGCGTCTGCGTGCCCGTGGTCATGTCGCGCACATACAGTCGCGTGGAGAGTTCGGGCGGAGGCTGCAGCGAAACGAACGACACGTAGCGGCCGTCGGCGGAAATCGACGGGGCCCGGTAGACATCGGCGGGTCCGCCGCTGCCGAAATCGCTGACCAGCGTGGTGGTGCCGCTGAGCCGGTCGAAGCGGTAGACGTCGAACAGGCTGTCGGTATCCGCCGCGCTCAGCGCCGCGCGCGTCGAGAAGACGACATAGCGGCCGTCGGAGCTGAGCCGGTTCACGCTCGCGATGTCCTCGAGGTCGTAGGTCGCCGGTCCCGGCGCGCCGGTGTCCGTGACCGATACCTGTTGGGTAGTGCCGGCGACGAGGTCGCGCAGAAAGCTGTTCGCCATGCCCGGCGGCGGTGTGCCGGGCACCAGGTTGTCGGCATACGACGAGAACAGCACGAAGCGGCCGTCATCGGAGATGGCCAGGTTGTAGATGTCCGCATAGGCCGGCCGGCTGTCGATGCTGACGGTGATCAGCGTGAGGCTGCCGTCGCTGTTGTCGCGCCGATAGGCTTGCAGCAGGCTGGATGCCGCGCCCGGAAAGTTCGTCGCACTCGTCACGAAGACCGAATAGCGGCCGTCCGGTGTCATGGCGCCGGGATAGACGCGGCTATCGGCAGGGAGGCCGTCGCTGCCGCGGCTGATCAGGGTGGTCGTGCCGCTGACGCGGTCGCGTTGATAGATCTGCAGCTGTCCGTTGGTCGATTCGGCGACGAGGTTGGTCGCCAGGCTCGCGAACATGACGTAGCGCCCGTCGGCCGAAACGCCGGCGCGGGGTGAAAGGTTCGGCGGCAGTTCCGCATCGGCCTCGCCGCCGTCGTTGGCGAGGTTGACGCGTTCCAGCGCGCCGCTGTTCCGATCGTGCAGGAACAGGTCGCGCAGGCCGTTGCCGTCGCCGGGCACGAGATTGCTGGCTGCCGAGGCGAACAACAGGTAGCGGCCGTCGCCGGAGGTCGCGAGCGGGCCGGTGGAGTTGCCGTTCGCGTCGACGTAGGTGGCGACCGCGGCGCGATCGACGATCTCGGTGCCGGGAATCGCCGCCACGGCCGGCAGGACCAGCGGCAGGGCCAGGCCGAGCGCGAGCCAGCGGGTTCGATGGTCGGTGCGCGCGGTACGGGGAGACGGGGTGAGGGCGGACATGGGAGGCAGACTCCTTCGATAGCCGGTGATCGGCCGTGCCTGTCACTGGGCTCAACGTAATTCCGGCGGCGACCTGCTCAGCGTTTGCCGTCGCTGGCGACGAGGTTGCCCGCTTCCGAAGCGAAGATCGCGAAGCGGCCGTTGGCGGAGACGGCGAACGGGCCGGTGGCCGGGCCGTCGGCGTCGATATGGGCGGCGATGTCCGTGCGGCTGATGCGCTCGACCGCCGGTGCCGCGGCCGTCGTGCCCGACAGCACAAGCAGCGCTGCCGGCGCCAGGCGGCGGATGGTGCGGATTGCGCCGGAACGGTCGGCTATGGGGTGGGCGTGCCTGTCGGTGGTCATGAGCAGTTTCCCTGACGACGGCCACCCGCGCCGTCTCTGCTCGCATAACGAAAACGGTCGCCCGGCCTGATCAGGCCGGGCCGGTTCCGCTCAGCGCTTGCCACCGCGCTGATCGTCCGCGCGCTTCTTGATGGTGCGGTAGCGCTCGATCTCGCTGACGAGCTGCTTTTCCATGGCAGCACGATCGGCCGTGCGGCGTTCGAGATAGGTTTTCTGTTCGGACAGCCCGGTGCGCAGGGAGTTGATCTGTTCCTGCACCGGCGGCGGCACCGGCTTGCCGTTGCGTTCCTGTTCTGCCGCATGGACCAGACGTTCGGCCAGGCTCTTTTCCTGGCTCGCAATGCCGAGTTCGGTGGCCTGGATGTTCTGGGAGATCAGGTCGATCTGCGCCTGCAGCGACTTGCGCAGATCCTCTTCGGTCGGATAGGCCGCAAGCAGCTGCGCATCGTTGCGTGCGGCATCGTCGGCCTTGCGCTGATCCTCGGCGCGCTTCGCCGCCTCGGCCTTCGCCGCGGCGAGCTCCGCTTCGGTCTTGGCGCGCTCGACGCGGCGCACGACGAGCCCCTGCTGATTGACCACCTCGTAGCCGAACTTGACGGCTTCGGGCGGCACGGTGTCGGCGTAGTGCAGGGTGCCGCTCTCGTCGCGCCACTTGTAGCGCATACGGTCGTCGCTGCCCGACTTGGCAGCGATGGCGGCGCCGCTGAGCAGGGCCAGCGCGACCAGGGTAAAGCGCACAGCAAACGGCATGGTGTCTCCTCCTTGGTAGGCAGTATAGGCGGTGCCCGCGACGGCCCGCCTGGCCACGAGGCAGCTTCAGGCCACGCCGTAGCGCCGACGGTAGTCCTCCAGCCGGGGCTGCTGCTCGGCAAGCTCGGGCCGCTCGGCCGTCAGGGTCAGCAGATCGGCCAGCCGAGCGATCGCCAGGACCGGGATGCCGAACTCGGCAGTGACCTCCTGCGCCGCCGACAGCGATCCTTGTCCGCGTTCCTGGCGGTCCAATGCAATCAGCACGCCAGCGGCGACCGCGCCCTGGTCGCGGATGATCTGCAAGGACTCTCGTATCGCCGTGCCGGCCGTGATCACGTCGTCGACGATGAGCACGCGGCCGCGCAGCGGTGCGCCGATCAGATTGCCGCCTTCGCCATGGGTCTTGGCTTCCTTGCGGTTGAACGCGAACGGCAGGTCGCGGCCGTGTTCGCCGGCCAGCGCGATCGCGGTCGCCGCCGCCAGCGCGATGCCCTTGTAGGCCGGGCCGAACAGCATGTCGAAGGCCAGGTCCGATTCGACTGCGGTCGCCGCATAGGCGCGGCCGAGGCGGGCCAGGGCGGCGCCGCTGTCGATCAGGCCGGCGTTGAAGAAATACGGACTGGTCCGGCCCGACTTTAGGGTGAACTCGCCGAAGCGCAGTACCTGCTTGTGCAGGGCCAGGTCGAGAAAGTCGCGTTGGTGCGGACGCATGCCGATCTCCCGGAAAAACGCCGATTGTAGGCAAGCCCGCGCCCGGCGGTTGCCGACGTGCGCCGAACTGCGTTCTGCTACCGCGCTCGGGCCCTAGCATGGGCGACCATGGTTTCGCATTCCCAGATGACCAGCCTCAAACGCTTTTTCGCTTCGCCGGCACGCCTGTTCTGGGTGCTGCAATGCGCCGGCTGGCTGGGTTATTTCAGCCTGCACTATCTGGCCGGGGTCGGGCACGGCAAGTCCTGGGACTACATCTGGGTATCGGCCGCGGCCACGGCCATAGGCTTCGGTGTGACCAGCCTGCTGCGCCTGGGCTATCGCGGAATCTGGGAGCTGCCGACCGGGCGCATGATCGCCGCGGCCGGCCTGCTGCTGATGCTGGCCACGGCGGTCTATTCGACGACCTACGCCGAGGCCGTATTCCGCTGGTGCTTCGAATGCCGGCCCGACAGCCTGCTCGGCTACATCGGCTATTTCGGCTCCGCGCTCTACGTCATGCTGTCCTGGAGCGGCCTGTACTTCGGCATCAAGTTCAGTCGCGAGGTTACTCACGAGCGCGAGAACACGCTGCGCGCCAACGCGACCGCGCACGAGGCCCAGCTCAAGATGCTGCGCTACCAGCTCAATCCGCATTTCCTGTTCAACACGCTGAACGCGATCTCGACCCTGGTGCTGGACAATCAGAACGCGACGGCCAACCGCATGGTCACCGGGCTGTCGGCCTTCCTGCGCCACTCGCTGGATTCCGATCCGATGCAGCGGGTCAGCCTCGAGGAGGAGCTGGAAGCGCTGACCCGCTATCTCGGCATCGAGCAGGTGCGCTTCGGCGACCGTCTGCGCGTCGTCGTCGACGTCAGTCCCGAAGCGCGCCGCGCGCTGGTACCCAGCCTGATCCTGCAGCCGCTGATCGAGAACTGCATCAAGTACGCGATCAGCCGCTGCATCGAGGGCGGCACGATCGCGGTCCGCGCCGAGGTCGCCGCCGGATTCCTGCGCATCCACGTCGAGGACGACGGTCCCGGCCTGCCGGCCGACTGCAGCGGGCAGGTCAGCGGCAACGGCGTCGGCCTGGCCAATACGCGCGAACGCCTCAAGGTGCTGTACGGCGCGCGGCAGCGTGTCGAGGTGCGGTCGCGACCGGCCGAGGCCGGCGGCGGCGTCGAGGTCGCGCTCGAACTTCCCTTCGAGACCCGGAGCGATACGTGATCCGTACCCTGATCGTCGACGATGAGCCGCTGGCGCGGCGCGGCCTGGAATTGCGCCTGGCCGGACAGCCTGACGTGGAAGTGGTGGCCCAGGCCGGCAACGGCCGCGAGGCGGGCTTCGCCATTGCCGCGCTGAAGCCGGATCTGATGTTCCTCGACATCCAGATGCCGGAAATGGACGGTTTCGCGCTGCTGCGCTCGCTGCCGGCCGAGAGCCTGCCGTTGACGGTTTTCGTCACCGCCTACGACCAATACGCGCTGGACGCCTTCGCCGCCTGCGCCGTCGACTACCTGCTCAAGCCGGTCGAGGAAGCCCGACTGGCCCAGGCCCTGCAGACCGTGCGCGAACGGCTGCGCGCGCGCGAGGCCGGCGGCGACCGCGACAGGCTGCTGCGCCTGCTCGCGCGCGTCTCGGGCAAGGCCGACCTGACCCTGGCCGACGCCCTGGCCCAGGAAGAGGCCGAGCCCGCCGCGCCGCCGCGCCTGGCCATCCGCGACGGCAACCGCACCGTGCGCCTGGACCCGGACACGATCCGCTGGATAGACGCCGCCGGCGACTACCTCTGCATTCATACCGCCGAGGAGAACTTCGTCATCCGCGCGACCATGCGCGAGATGGAGCAGCGCCTGGACCCGCGCCGCTTCCAGCGCATACACCGCTCCACCATCGTCAACCTGGCCTGCGTGCGCGAACTGCGCTCGCACCTCAACGGCGAGTACTTCGTTACCCTGGAATCGGGCCAGACCCTCAAGTTGTCGCGCAGCTACAAGGACAAGGTGCACCTGCTGCACTGAGCCGGCCGCAGGTCCGATTCCGCCGGATCGCACCCGGCCGGCGTCCGGCCCGGCGGTGGCGGACGACCTCGCCGGCGCGTGACGCGAACCTGCTCCCTTCATCACTGACGGGAGCGGACCATGGGAATCTGGGTACGACGCGGGCTGCGCGCAGCGGGCTGGCTGATCTTCGTGCTGTTGAGTCTGGCGGTGGCGACCTATGCCTTCGCCTATCTGTACGGCGACTTCCGCCCGCGCAATCCGTTCGACCGGCGCTTCGTGCTGGCCGGCCTGGCCGTGCCGGCGCACTTCTTCGGCGCCGGCCTCGCCCTGGCGCTGGCGCCGCTGCAGCTCTGGGAGGGTTTGCGCCGGCGCCTGCCGCGGCTGCATCGCTTGGCCGGCGGGCTGTACGCGGCCGGCGTGCTGAGCGGTGGCCTCAGCGGACTGCTGCTCGCGCCGAACGCGCATGCCGGCTGGGCCAGCGGCAGCGGGTTCCTGCTGCTGGCGCTGGCCTGGCTCGCGGTCACGGCCGTCGGCCTGCGCGAGGCGGTCGCCGGCCGGATCGCCGCGCATCGACGCTGGATGCTGCGAAGCGTCGCGCTGACCGGTGCAGCCATCACCCTGCGGCTGACGCTGGGGGTCGGCCAGGGCCTGCTGCAGCTGCCGTTCGCGACCGTCTATGTGTTCGCGGCCTGGTCCTGCTGGACCGTCAACCTGCTTGCGGTCGAGCTCTGGCTGCGCCGCGCGGACGCCGTCGCACGGCGGCCGGCACTCTCAGCCGCCGCCGGCTGAGGCGGCGGCGCCCTGGCGGCGCTGCTGACGGTAGGCGCTCGGCGTCTGGCCGACTTCGCGCTTGAACGCGGTGTTGAACGTCGACTTCGAGGTAAAGCCGCTGGCATAGGCGATGTCGAGGATGGTGCGCTCGTCAGCCGCGTCGTCGAGGCAGCGGCGCACGTCGTCGATGCGCAGGCGATTGATGTAGTCCCAGAACGTGACGGCCAGGCGGCGGTTGATCACGGCCGACACCAGATATTCCGGATAGCCGCTGCGGCGCGCGAGCTGGCCCATGCTCAGGGCCGGCTCGCGATACAGCTGTTCGTCGCGCATGAGCTGGGCAAGGCGGGCTTCCACGGCCGGAAAGCGCGCATCGTCGGCTGCGTCGACGGCGGCCTCGGATGCGTCCGCCGCATCCGGCGTCGCGATCGCCGGCACCGGCAGTGCCGCCTGGCCGAGGCTCAGATAGCCGACCGTGAACATCCAGGCCACGACCGCGCCATAGATCAGCGGGTAGTCGATCCACGGGATGTTCGCCAGCCACTGAAGAGTCGCTATGACCCAGATGACGATCTGGGAGATCGCCATCGTGGTGATCCAGTGCAGCGACAGGCGATCGGCGTCGGCGCGTTCGGCGCGCAGGCGGCGGCGATAGCGGCGCACGCACCACAGCGCCGCGGCGACATAGCCCAGGCTGTAGCCGAACAGGAACAGATCGAACCACGGCGACGGCGCAAGGCGTGCGCCGTTGGCGAAATGCGCGTCGATCGCGGCCGGGCTCTGCAGCCATACGTCGGTCCTGACCAGCAATGCCGCGACGAAGCCGAGCAGATGGACCAGATCGCGCCGGCCGAACGCACGCGCCTCGGTCAGCACGCGCACATAGACGTAGAACAGGCTGCCGTAGAAAAACGGAAACAGGCCGACGAAGCGATAGAGCTTGTAGTACGCCGGGCCAGGCGCCTGGAAGTACAGCGCCTTGATGACGAGATCCAGTCCGATCAGCGCGATCCAGACCGCGAGCACGCGATTGGCCTCGCGGTTGATCGGCCGCCGCCACAGCGCGAGCGCGAGCCAGGCGGCCTGCGAGGCGCCGACGATGAAGACTACGCTCCAGAAAGCCATGGCGGTGACGGAAACCCGGCGACGAATCGCGGCGATTATGCCGGGCGTGCGGCGGCGGCGAAATTGCGCGGCCGCCCAACGGATATCGCCGGTCGCGCCGGTCAAGGGGCCGGTTTCGTGCGCAGCCCGGCAACAGTTGACACATTCCGGCGTGCTGCCGGCGCTTTTTGTCGCAATCGACGCAACCTCTATGACCTCTGCCGCATCCGACTTCCTGCGTGCAGCGAGAACCTGAAGACAGAGGGCGGGCGACACGATCGGCCGCAGTGGGAGGAAGTCATGAAACTGATAGAAACGTCGCTGCGCAATCCGATCGCGGTCGGCGTGACCGTGCTGATGGTCTGCGTGTTCGGTCTGCTGAGCCTGCGCGAACTGCCGCTGCAGCTGTTCCCGGACATCGAGCGGCCGCAGATCTCGATCAACACGGGCTGGCGCACGGCGTCGCCGATCGAAGTGGAGTCTGAGCTGCTGGAGCCGCAGGAGCAGGTATTGCAAGGTCTGCCGGGCCTCGAAGAGCTCGACGGCAGCGCCGGCACCGGCGGCAGCAACATCAACCTGACCTTCGCGATCGGCACGGACATGAAGAACGCGCTGGTCGAGGTCATCGGCCGCCTCAACCGCCTGCCGCCGCTGCCGCGCGACGCGGACCGGCCCGTGGTTCAGCTCGGCAACGGCGACGCCAATCAGTCGCTGACCTGGTTCTTCGTGCAGCTGCTGCCCGGCAGCAAGGGCAAGATCGGCGACTACCGCGAATTCATCGACGCGACGGTGCGGCCGCGCATCGAGGCCGTGGCCGGCGTCGCCGGCGTCAACGTCAACGCGGGGCCGCCGGACGAGGTGCGTATCACGGTCGATCTGGCCAAGGCCGCGGCGATGGGCATTCCGATCACCGACATCGCCGCGCGCGCGGCGAGCGCGACCGACGTGTCCGGCGGTCAGGTCGAAGTCGGCCGGCGCCAGTACACCTTGCGCTTCATCGGCCGCTACACGCCCGACCAGCTCGGCGATCTCGTGCTGGCCTGGCGCGACGGACGTCCGGTCAAGCTCGGCGACGTCGCCGCGATCGAGGTGCGTCCGCCCGAGCCGAGCTTCTTCTCCTACCAGAACGGCAATCCCGCCATCGGTCTGCAGGTGCTGCGCCGCAGCGGCGCGAACGTGCTCGGCACCTTGAACGAGGTCAAGCAGGTCGTCGCCGATCTGCGCGACGGTCCGCTGAAGGCGCAGGGGCTCGGCATCGAGCAGTCGTTCGACTCGGGCCTGTTCATCAATCGCGCGGTCGGTCTGCTGACCGAGAACCTCATCGTCGGCGCGCTGCTCGCGCTGATCTGTGTCTGGTGGTTCATGCGCGACGGCCGCGCGACCCTGCTGATCGCGACCTCGATTCCGATCTGCCTGCTCGCGACCTTCGTCGTGCTGCACCTGACCGGCCGCACGCTCAACGTGATCTCGCTGGCCGGGCTCGCATTTGCAGTCGGCATGGTCGTGGAAGGCGCGATCGTCGTGTCGGGCAACATCATCCGCCTCAAGGAATCTGGCATGACGCCGGTCGAGGCGGCGCTGGCCGGCGCGAAGCAGGTCGTGCCGGCGCTGTTCGCGTCCACGGTCACGACGATTGCGGTATTCCTGCCGGTGCTGTTCCTGCGCGACGTCGAAGGGCAGATCTTTGCCGACCTCGCGCTGACCATTTCGATCTCGGTCGCCATCTCCATCGTCGTCGCGCTGACCGTGCTGCCGGCCGCGGCCGGCGGCTGGCTCAAGGCCAAGAAGCTCAACTCGGGCTACGGCGACGGCTGGCCGGCGCTGACCGAACGCATCCTGCGCTGGACCGACACGCCGACCAAGCAGATCGGCTGGGTTCTGAGCCTGCTCGTCGCCCCGCTGATCCTGTGCTGGGTGTTCCTGCCGCGGCTGGACTATCTGCCGCCGGTCAAGCGCGCGGCCATCGACGCGAGCTTCAGCTTCCCGCCGGGCATGAGTCCGGAAGTCGTCAATCGCGAGATCGCCGGCAAGATCCTCGAACGCCTGCAGCCCTACATGAAGGGCGACAAGCAGCCGCAGCTCAAGAACTACTACCTGCTGATGTGGCCCGGCGGCGGCACGGTCGGTGCGCGCGTCGTCGACGAGACGCGCCTGGGCGAGCTGGAAAAGGTCATGCGCGAGGAGGTCATCGTCGGCCTGCCCGACACGCGTGCGTTCGCGGCCGAAGGCGATCTGTTCGGCGGCTTCGGCGGCTCGGCGCGCTCGATCGCCATGCATCTGCAGAGCGACGACAGCAAGGCGCTGGAACGCGCCGCCGAGCAAGGTCGCCAGCTGCTGGAGAAGACCTTCCCCGGCGCCAACGTACAGGCCTTCCCGAACACCGACTCGGTGCAGACCGAACTGCACGCCGTGCCGAACGACCGGCGCATCGCGGAAGCCGGCTGGGACCGCAGCGCGCTCGGCACGGTCGTGCGCGCGCTCGGCGACGGCGCCTGGCTCGGCGAATACTTCAACGGCGAGACGCGCGTGCCGATCATCCTGCGCGCCAGCGCCGGCCAGACGCCGGAACAGCTGGCCGAAGCGCCGCTGGTCACGCCGTCGGGCCAGGTCGTGCCGCTGGGCGATCTGGTCAGTCTGGACACCGCGACCGGACCTACCGTGATCCGCCGCCTCGGCCATCGCCGCACGGTCAGCCTGACCATCGACCCGCCGGCCACGCTGTCCCTGGAGGACGCGCTGACGACCCTGAATCGCGACGTCGTGCCGAAGCTGCGCGCGGCGCTGCCGCCGGACGCCAGCATCCTGATGGCCGGCAGCGCCGACCGGCTGGAGCAGATCGTCGGCACGATGACGAAGAACTTCGCGCTGGCCCTGCTCGTGCTGCTGCTGATCATGGCCGCGCTGTTCAAGTCGCTGCGCGACGCAGTCATCGTCATGCTGACCGTGCCGCTGGCCCTGATCGGCGGCATGGTGGGCCTGCGCGTGCTCGGCCTGTTCGCGTTCCAGCCGCTGGACCTGCTGTCGATGATCGGCTTCGTCATGATGATCGGCGTCATCGTCAATCACGCGATCCTGCTCGTGGATCTCACGCGCGAGGCGCAGAACGACGGTCACAGCCTGGAGGACGCGATCCGCATGGGCCTGAACCAGCGCCTGCGCGCGATTCTCGCCTCGACCATGACCGGCGCGCTCGGCGCATTGCCGATGGCCGTGAACCCCGGGCCGGGCAGCGTGATCTACCGCGGCCTGGCTGCCGTGAACGTCGGCGGCGTCGTCGTCGCCCTGGTGTTCTCGCTGCTGCTGATGCCGAGCCTCATGCGCCTGAGCCAGTGGCGCCGTCGTCGCGCTGTCGTGACGGCGCCCGTCGCGCACGAGCCGGGTTATCCGCGCGCGGCCTGAATATCTTTACCGGAGAACGAACATGAAAACCCTTACGCTGAGCCTGCTGCTGGCCACGCTGGCTGCCGCGCCCGCAGCGCTGACCTCGGCCGCCGAAGCGCCGGCCGCACCGGCGGCGACCGTCGCGGTCGCCGAAGCCACCGCGACCCGCCTCGCACCGATGCGCTGGGTGCCCGGCAGCGTGGTCAGCCGCGACGACGCACGCATCGCCAGCGTCGCCGCGGGGCGCGTCGTGGAGATCGCTGAAGTCGGCAGCGTGGTCAAGCGCGGCGAACGGCTGGCCAAGCTCGACGACGTGCCGCTGCGCCTGCGCCTGGAACAGGCGCGCGCGACTGCCGGCCGGGCCAAGGCGCAGCGCGATCTCGCGCAGAGCCAGATGTCGCGGCTGGCCAAGCTCGCACCGGGCAATGCCGTCGCGCAGACCCAGCTCGACGAGGCGCGCGCGGCGCTGGAGAGCGCCAGCCAGGAACTGGCCCGGACCGACGCCGAGCGACGCAGCATCGAACACGATCTGGCCGAGAGCGAGATCCGCGCGCCGTTCAGCGGCGTGGTCAGCGAGCGCTTCGTGCAGCGCGGCGAATACCTGCAGGTTGGCGCGGCTGTCGCCCATCTGGTCGACACCGCGCGGCTGGAGGCGCGCGTGCAGGCGCCGCTGGCGCTGGCGCCGCAGGTCAAGGCCGGCCAGGAAATCCAGGTGCGCCTGCACGGCGCGGTGCAGCCGGTCACGGTGCGCGCCGTCGTGCCGGTCGGCGACGAGCGTTCGCGCCAGTTCGAGCTGCGCGTGGCCCTGCCGGAAGACTTCGCGCTCGTCGGTACCGCGGTCGAAGTGGCCCTGCCCGAGAGCGATGGCGCGACTGCGCTGACCGTGCCGCGCGACGCGCTGGTGCTGCGCGAGGCGCATACCTACGTCATGCGGGTCAAGCCCGACAACACGGCCGAACGTGTCGAGGTGCGCGCCGGCGCGGCGCGCGATGCGCTGGTCGAAGTCACCGGCGAGCTCAGTCCCGGCGACCGCGTCGTGATCCGCGGCGCCGAGCGCCTGAGTCCGGGCCAGGCCGTGCGCGTGGTCGAGGGCTGAACGTGCGAGACCGGCGCTTGGCGCGACCCGCCGGCGCCGCTACATTGCCCACTTCGCCTGTGCGGAGTGAGCAATGCGCATCGTCAGCTTCAATGCCAACGGCATCCGGTCCGCGGCGAGCAAGGGGTTCTACGACTGGCTCGCCAAGCACAAGGCCGACATCGTCTGCCTGCAGGAGACCAAGGCGCAGGAGCACCAGCTCACCGACGCGGCGTTCCGCCCCAAGGGCTATCACAGCTACTACCGCGACGCGACGAGCAAGAAGGGCTACAGCGGCGTGGCGATCTATACGCGCAACGAGCCCGACGAGGTGCGCACGGGGCTGGGCTGGAGCGATTTCGACGAGGAAGGCCGCTACATCGAGGCGCGCTACGGCAAGCTCAGTGTGGTCTCGCTGTATTTCCCGTCGGGTTCCTCGGGCGACGAGCGCCAGGCATTCAAGTTCAAATGCATCGACTGGATCACGCCGATCTTCGAGGAGTGGTTCGCGAGCGGCCGAGACTACGTGATCTGCGGCGACTGGAACATCGTCCATACGCGCAAGGACATCCGTAACTGGAGTTCCAACCAGAAGACTTCGGGCTGCCTGCCCGAAGAGCGTGCCTGGCTCGACAAGCTGTTTCTGCAACATGGCTGGGTCGACAGCTATCGCACGCTCAAGCCCGAGGCCGAGGACTACACCTGGTGGTCCAACCGCGGCCAGGCCCGCGCCAACAACGTCGGATGGCGCATCGACTACCAGGTCGTCTCGCCGTCGTTGCGCACGCGGCTGCGCAGCTGCGAGATCCTGCGTGATCCGCGCTTCTCCGACCACGCGCCGTATACCGTGGATTACGCCGCGGACGCTCCGTGAGCACCAGCGCGGTGCCGGCCGCCGCCGAGTCGGGGCTGCAGCGTTTCCGCCGCGCCTTCGGCCGGCCCGGCGCCTGGATCATCTGCGTACTCGGCTTCGGTTCCGGCCTGCCGTTCCTGCTCGTCGGCGTGACCCTGGGCTACTGGTTTCGCGAGCAGGGCATCACCCTCGGCTCGATAGGGCTGTTCAGCTGGATCTCGCTGCTCTACGTCGGCAAGTTTCTCTGGGCGCCGCTGCTCGACAAGTGGGCCGCTCCGCTGATCGGCGGCCTGGGCCGCCGCCGCAGCTGGCTGCTGCTGTCGCAGCTCGGCGTGGCGGCGGGCCTGGCGGCCATGGCGCTGATCGGGCCGTCCGGCCAGAATCTCGCCGCTTTTCTCGCCGCCTTGACCTTCACCACGTTCTGCGGCGCGACGCAGGACTGCGTCGTCGACGCCTATCGCATCGAGATCGCGCCGAAGGAAGACCAGGGCGCGCTGATCACGACCTATTCGCTGGGCTACCGCATCGGGCTCGTGCTCGGCGGCGCGCTCGCGCTGTACGTGGCCGACCTGATCGGCTGGCCTACGACCTATCTGGTGCTGGCCGCGCTGATGTTGATTCCGGCGGCGATCACCTTGCGCGCGATCGAGCCGGCGCTGGCCTCGGCGCCGCAGGCGGCAAGGCAGGCCGCGCCGCCGCCGCGCGGCACGGGCGAACTCGTGGAGAATGCGCTGCGCGAGTACCTGCGTCCGATCAGCGAGTTCTTCGAGCGAAACGGCGCCAAGCTCGCGTTGACCCTGCTGCTGTTCGTCGGCCTGTACAAGCTGCCGGACCAGATCATCGGCGTGATGGCCGGGCCGTTCTATCTGGACCTCGGCTTCACCAAGAGCCAGATTGCGACCGTATCCAAGGTCTACGGCGTCTGGCTGGGCTTCGCCGGTGCGCTGCTCGGCGGCATCGCCGCAACCGTGATCGGCACGCGCCGCTCCCTGCTGATCGCCGCGCTCGGCGTGGCTCTGTCGAATCTCGTATTCCTGCTGATGGCGGCGAATCCGGGGCAGATCTGGGCTTTCATCATCACGATCTCCGCCGACAATTTCTGCCAGGGCTTCGCCGGCAGCGTGCTCGTCGCGTTCATGTCGGGGCTGGCCGACGTGCGTTTCAGCGCAACTCAGTACGCGTTGCTCGCGTCGCTGTCGAACCTGCCGGGCAAGGTACTCGGCGGCGTGTCCGGTTTCTTCGTCGAGGCGTTCGGCTTTCAGGCTTTCTTCGCGTTGAGTGCGGTATCCATCGTGCCGACGCTATGGCTTTACTGGCGGCTGCGGTCGCACATGGACGCGCCTCCCGCCGGCTGAAATTGCCGCAGCATGCTGCGACAATCCTGTACTTCAGGGGCATTCGCGGACGCCGAAGCGGGGGCGCTGTGCCGGATATTCTCGTACGCCACATCGACGACGTGCTGGCCGATCGCATCAAGGAGATCGCGCGCGAGCATCAGTGGACGATCAACGAAGCCATCCTCTATGCGCTGCGTCGTGGCGTAGGCCTGGAGTCGGAGGACGTTGCCCGGCGCGAGCTGCATGACATCGCCATCCTGTCGGGAACCTGGGAATCGACCGAAACGGCTGCATTCCGCGCGGCGCTGGATGCGTTCGAGCGCGTCGCCGGCCGGCCGTTGTTCACCGAAGGTGCCGCAAGCGGCGGTGACGAACCGCCGGATCAGGAACCGAAATAGACCGCGCCGAGCACGCGCGGACCGCGTGCGCCGGTCACGTCGGCGCGATTGCCCGGCAGTCCCAGCAGCCGCTGCCGCGCCAGCCAGGCGAACGCCATGGCTTCCACATAGTCCGGATCAATGCCGCAGCTGGCCGTGCTGAGTACCGGCACGGGGGCCAGCGCCGTGGCCAGGGCAGCCATCAGCGCTGCATTGTGCACGCCGCCGCCGCAGGCCAGCACGCGCTGCGCCTGCGGCGCGTCGCGGCGTATCGCCGCAGCGACGCTGCGCGCGGACAGGGCCAGCAGGGTGGCCTGCACGTCGACGGGCTCGATCGAGCGCCCATCGAGCTGGCGCCGCAGCCAATCCATGTTGAAGACTTCGCGGCCGCTGCTCTTGGGGCCGGTCTGCGCGAAATACGGTTCGGCCAGCATTTGTGCGAGCAGCGCTTCGTCGACGCGGCCCTGGGCGGCCCAGGCGCCGCCGGCGTCGCAGCCCAGACCGCGCTGCTGCAGCGACCAGGCATCGAGCAGGCAATTTGCCGGCCCGGTATCGAAGCCGGCCAGCGGCGCCGCCGGATCGCGCGGCAGCACCGTGATGTTGGCAATACCGCCGAGGTTGAGCACGACGCGCTCCTCGGCCGCATCGGCGAGCAGTGCTGCGTGCAGGCCCGGCACCAGCGGAGCGGCCTGGCCGCCGGCGGCGATGTCGCGGCGGCGGAAATCACCGACCGTGGTGATGCCGGTGCGTTCGGCGATCACGTTCGGATCGCCGAGCTGCAGGGTGTAGGCCGCGGCCAACGATGGTTTGTGCCGTACGGTCTGTCCGTGCGAACCCAGCCCATGCACGGCGGAGGGCGCCAGCTTCTCGCGGGCGAGCAGCGCGAGCGCTGCGTCGGCGAAGGCGTGGCCGAGCTCGACGTCGAGTGTGCCGAGTTCGTCGAGATTGATCTCGGCGGTTTCGCGAGCCAGCGCCAGCACGCGCGGGCGCAGGTTCGGCGGATAGACGGCGGCCTGGGCGGCGATCAGTCGCGGCGCGGGATCGAAAGCGACCAGCGCGACGTCGATCGCGTCGGCGCTGGTGCCGGAAATCAGGCCGAGAAACAGCTCCGGAGAGGTCACCGCGGGCTCAGCGCGCCAGCGCCAGACGCGAATCTTCGTAGCGCTTGAGCTGGGCCAGCATCGGCTGGGTCAGCTGACGGAACTTGACCAGTTCGGTCGCCGGCAGCGGCTCGGGTTTCGGCAGGGTGACCGACAGCGGATCGCGGTGCTGGCCGTTGATGCGGAATTCGTAGTGCAGATGAGGGCCAGTGGCCAGACCGGTAGAGCCGACGTAGCCGATGAGCTGGCCCTGACGCACGCGCTGGCCGTTGGACAGGCCGGCGGCGAAGCGCGACATGTGGCCGTAGACGGTGCTGTACTGACCACCGTGCTGCAGGATCACGACGTTGCCGAAGCCGTTCTTGACGCCGCGGAACTCGACTTTCGCATCGCCCGCCGCGTAGATCGGCGTGCCGGTCGGCGCGGCATAGTCCACGCCCTTGTGTGCGCGCATCTTGCCGAGCACCGGATGCATGCGGCCTGCACTGAAGCGCGAGGAGATGCGCGTGAACTCCACCGGCGTGCGCAGGAACGAGGTCTTCAGCGGACGGCCATCCTCGCTGTAGAACGACACGGTGCCGTCGGCGTCTTCGTAGCGGAAAGCGGTGAAGCGGCGGCCGCCGTTGATGAACGTCGCGCCGAGAATGTCGCCGTCGCGCAGGCGCTCGCCTTCGCGGTAGACGTCGTTGTAGATGACGGTGAAGGTATCGCCGACGCGCAGGTCCTGGGCGAAGTCGATGTCGTAGCCGAACGCCTGGGCCAGCTTGAGGGTCATCGAGTCGGTCATGCCGGCCGAATCGCCGGCCTCGAACAGCGAACTCTTGATCGTACCGTGGGCGACATGGACGCGGCGCTCCAGTGCACGCTCGGCGATCTCGCTGTTGACACCGTCGGCGTCGATGCGCACGACGACGCGAGTGTGGTCGTCGCGGTCGAAGCGCAGCGCGGCGAGTCGGCCCTCGCCGGTCTTGCGGAATGCAAATTCGTCACCGGGGTGGATGCGGCGGAACGCACCGTTGTCGACCTTGGCGTCGACGAGGCGCTGCAGCTCGGTCGGCGACAGACCTTGCTCGTGAAAAATGTCGGCCAGCGACTGGCCGGCGCGGACGATGACGATCTTCCACTCGTCGCCATCCATGCCGGGCACCATGCCCGCGGCGGCCAGGCCGGCCAGCGCGCGATCGCCTGCCGAGGTCTGGTCGGCGCTCAGGGCCGGCAGCGGCAAGGCCAGTGTGGTGATGCTCGGTGCTTCCTCGCGGCGCATCGCATTGGCCCAGGTCGGCATGACCATGCCGACGATGACGGTCAATGCGACGACGACGCTGGCGAGCACCCAGTGTTCGCGGCGCCAGGAGATAGGCGAGATTGCCGCGTTCTGTGCCAGCGCCCAACTTTTACATTTTGAATAAAATTGGAAATGTTTGCGGAGTGCGCGGCGCCGCAGTGCCAGGCGTCGGCCGGCACGGCGGTTGGAATGGGGGGCGGCTGGGGTCTCGTTCACGGTCGCATTCCGATCAAACGGCCCGTACCATAGCCAACCGATTCAAACCCCGTCAACGCCAGTATTGGCGCGGGTTTGCGCCCGGTTTGCGATTAACAAATAATTAACTGCACCTTCTTTTTTCGAGGCGGCCCGCACTAGCGTGGACGGCAGGTCCGCGTCGGCGTTTGGACGCAGCAGCAGTAAGCGGAGATGACGGCATGACCCAATTGCAGGAAGCGCTGGACCTCATCGGTCGCGGCGCCGAGGAAATCATCAAGCGCGAAGATCTCGAGGCGCGCCTCAAGCTCGGTCGGCCGCTGCGCATCAAGGCGGGTTTCGACCCGACCGCGCCCGACCTGCACCTGGGTCACACGGTCTTGCTGAACAAGATGCGCCAATTTCAGGACCTGGGTCACCAGGTCATTTTTCTGATCGGCGACTTCACCGGCATGATTGGCGACCCGACTGGCAAGAACGTCACACGCAAGCCGCTGAGCCGCGCCGACATCGAGGCGAACGCGCAGACCTATGCCGAGCAGGTCTTCAAGGTCCTCGACCGCGACAAGACCGAAGTCCGCTTCAATTCTGAATGGTTCGGCCAGATGTCGGCGGCCGACATGATCAAGCTCGCCGCCAAGCACACGGTCGCCCGCATGCTCGAGCGCGATGACTTCCAGAAGCGCTACCGCAACGAGCAGGCGATCGCGATCCACGAATTCCTGTACCCGCTGGTTCAGGGTTACGACTCCGTCGCGCTCAAGGCCGACGTCGAGCTGGGCGGTACTGACCAGAAGTTCAACCTGCTGGTCGGACGCCAGCTGCAGGAGGAGGCGGGTCAGCCGCCGCAGGTCGTCTTGACCTTGCCGCTGCTCGAAGGCACCGACGGCGTCAACAAGATGTCCAAGTCGCTCGGCAACTACATCGGCATCAATGAGCCGCCGAACGAGATCTTCGGCAAGGTCATGCGCCTGTCCGATAATCTGATGTGGCGTTACTTCGAGCTTTTGTCGTTCGCCAAGTCGCTGGCCGACCTCAAGCGGATGCGCGAGGCGGTTGCGGCAGGCCAGGTCAACCCGCGTGACTACAAGATGCAGCTGGCCGTCGAGCTGACCGCTCGCTTCCATGGTCAAGAGGCCGGCGAAGCCGCCGTAAGACACTGGAACGAGGTCATCCAGGGCGGCGGCGTGCCGGCAGACCTGGTCGTTCAGGATATTCCCGTGCCGACAGAGGGCCTGCGCATCGGCGGGCTGCTGAAAGCTGCCGGCCTTGCCGCCAGTGGCTCGGAGGCCACGCGGAAGATCAACGAGCGGGCCGTACGTGTCGACGGCACCTTGGTCGAGGACGCGTCGCTCATCCTTGTGGCAGGAGGCGAGCATCTGCTTCAGCTCGGCAAGCGCGGTTATGCCCGGGTGCGTCTGATCGCGGCTTGATGGTTGCCGCCTGAATTAAGTTCGCTCTGGGTACTTGCCAAACGGAAAAGCGGTGTTAGAGTTCGCGCCCCTTCGCTGAGGCGGAAGCTGATGGCGGAGGGGCTGCTCTGGAGGAGTGGCGAGTAGTGAAGTTGGTTGGCTGTGTGGCGGTTGAAAAAAAGACGCGCTGCAGGGGTTGACGAACGGTAAACAGGGGTTATGATTCGCGCCCCTTCGCTGAGGCGGAAACGCAGAAGCGGGGAGGCGGGAAGTAGCCGCCGGAGATTGAAGTTTTCGCGGTGGTAGAAGTTGGCCGCCCGGTTCGAAAAAAAGACGAACTGGGGTGTTGACGGAAGCGAAAAGGGATGTAAGATATGCGGCTCACCGGGACGAAACGTCGCCGGGTTGGAACGAAAGCCAAGTGCTTGAAGTTCCGGGCTGAAAGATCTTTGACAGTGTGCGCAGGTGACTTGTGTGGGCGCCTTGAGGTGGACGGAAGTCCAAGCAATCAAGGTGTCTAACCAAGCAAGCATGCAAATGCAAGCTAGTAGACCCTCAAAGTAATTTGACGTAAGTCAGCAGATTAAACTGAAGAGTTTGATCCTGGCTCAGAGTGAACGCTGGCGGCAGGCCTAACACATGCAAGTCGAGCGGCAGCGCGGGGCAACCTGGCGGCGAGCGGCGGACGGGTGAGGAATGCATCGGAATCTACCCTGTCGTGGGGGATAACGTAGGGAAACTTACGCTAATACCGCATACGACCGAGAGGTGAAAGTGGGGGACCGCAAGGCCTCACGCGATTGGATGAGCCGATGCCGGATTAGCTAGTTGGTGGGGTAAAGGCCTACCAAGGCGACGATCCGTAGCTGGTCTGAGAGGATGATCAGCCACACTGGGACTGAGACACGGCCCAGACTCCTACGGGAGGCAGCAGTGGGGAATATTGGACAATGGGCGCAAGCCTGATCCAGCCATGCCGCGTGTGTGAAGAAGGCCTTCGGGTTGTAAAGCACTTTTGTTCGGGAAGAAATCGTGCGGATTAATACTTCGTACGGATGACGGTACCGAAAGAATAAGCACCGGCTAACTTCGTGCCAGCAGCCGCGGTAATACGAAG